>OLPL01000623.1_pt1 | contig 25909 bp, 21 predicted proteins | sample 1673211 | NCBI WGS metagenome assembly OLPL01 (sample SAMEA3136766, study PRJEB25190) | human gut metagenome | reverse complement strand
AATTGACCCTAAAATAGACCCCAAAAATAATGACCCTAATTAAAATTGGTTACCCGAACGAAATAATCGTTCCTTTTTTCTTTGGAAAACAAAAAAAACTACCCACACCAACTCTTGCAAAGTTTGTAGGTAGTTTTTACTACATCATAATCTCTTTTCAAATCCACCATCAATTTCTTGATCCTCGCTAATTGTCACAAAAGCCTTTGGATCAATTTCATTGATAATTTTTTTGAAGTTACGAATCTCATACTTATTGACAGCACAAAATAAAATATATTGGTCTGTATCTGTATACGCACCTTTCCCCATCCAATACGTTACTCCACGGCCGGTTCTTTCCATGATCACATTTTTCATATTCTCTTTCTTTGTGAAAATCAATACAGTCATGTTGATATTCTGATAATGGATGCGATCACTAATAAAGTAAAGAATTGCCACAAAGATAATGGAGTAAAGTGATGTCTGCAAATCAAAAATAAAGGCACAAATTGTAAATAAAATTGAGTTGATAATAATTGAAAGCTTACCGACTGAAAAGCCTGGTTTTGTCTTAGATAAACATACACCGGCAATATCCATACCACCGCAACATCCACTACTCTGTAAAGCAAGTCCAACTCCAATACCACACATTAAGGCTCCAAAAATACAATTTGAAAGCATATCTGGCATAATCACAAAAGATTGCTTTGGCAAAATAGATAGAGTAATGGTTTGCACCACCAAACTAATGACCGTCTTGATACAAAACTCTTTGTTCATAATCTTAAATCCCATCACAAACAAAGGAATATTAATCATAAAGTTAATGATTCCCACCAAATTCATATGCCCAAGACTTGGAATCATCTTCACAATAAAATACTCAATAATCTGTGCAATACCAATGGCACCACCAAAATTGATTCCATTAGGTGTCACAAATAAATAAATTCCTAACGAAAGTAAAATACTTCCTATAATTAACTCAATATACTTTTCAATATTTTCTCTCATTTTTACCCCAACCTAATCTACATACATAGCTAAGTATAATGGAAGAGTTATTTTTTTACCATTAATTCCACAATTTCCATTCACAAATTTATATCCATAAGGAATATTTTCATTTTTCAACAATTGATCCATTGATTGTGAACGATTATTTCCTGCCTTTACTTCGACTGGAATTACTTTTGTGTTTTGTTCAATCAAGAATTCTATTTCTAGGTTCTTATTTTGGTAATAATGAAGCGAATGACGACTTTTCATTAAAATATCCGCTATTAGATTTTCATATATACCACCCTTTACTGGCCCTGTTAAAGTATCATCTAATATAGCCGATTTCATTTCAAAACCATACATTGCCACCAACAAGCCTAAATCCGTTAAATACATCTTAAAAAATTTATCATTTTCATATCCAACTAAAGGAAATTGACAGGCAGATACATTTTTACAAAGCCACACAAGCCCAGCATCTCTTAACCACTCAATACTATTTTCAAATTTTCTTGCGGTAGCCTTAGATTCCACAACAGAAAACTGAAATTTTTTATTCTCTTTTGCGAGTTGCTTCGTAACCGACATGTAACAATTTTTTACCTTTGGTTTTTCAGATGAAGAAGCATATTTTGAAATATCATCCATATAGCTTGAAATAATTTGTTCCTGAACTTTTTGTACTTGTCCAAAATGATTCGAGTCTAAATATGTTTGCACAACTGCAGGCATTCCACCTACGACAATATACTCACGAATCAATCGCATGAATTGATTGTGTATTTCCTCAGGAATTCTCTCTTTTGAATCATAATATTTTTTTAACAACTCCAACGTATTTTCATTGTATCCTTTTGCCCACAAGAACTCTTCAAAATCTAAACCATACATTGTAACCGACAACTCATAGCCAACAGGTATGCTCGTTACTTCTTTATAACTGATACCCAATAATGAACCACTTGCGATTACATCATATCTGTTATCTAATGCCAAAAATTTCAATGCCGTACGTGCATTCGGACATTCTTGAATTTCATCCAAGAAAATCAATGTATCCCCTTCAATAAATCGTATATGAGGCATCACCAATGTCATTCTCGAAAATATTTCTTCTGCTGATAATGAATTTTCAAATATAGTCTTTAATTGTGGATTCTCGATAAAATTTAAATAAATATAACTCTTATAATTATTCTTTCCAAAATAATCAATAATATATGTCTTACCAATTTGTCTTGCACCACGTACCAATAAACACTCTTGATTTTTTTCTTTTGACCACTTCAACAATATATCATAAAACTTTCTTCTTAACATAAATACCTCCTAGTCACATTATATCATTTTTGCATATTTTTCAATGTTATTTTTTACTTTTATGCATATTTTTCGAGGTTATTTTAAACAAAAATGCATATTTTTCGAGGTTATTTTAAACAAAAATGCATATTTTTCGAAGATGTTTTCGATCAACATGCATATTTTTTCTATTTATCTGTAATTTGGTAGTACAAATGACGAATCGCCATAATAGGATGATACACCAACATTCTTGGTCCAGAAAAACGCATAACTTTACGAATCTGTTCTCTTTTATCCTTCTTGTAACAATGTACCTTACATTGCGAACAAAATGTCTTTGTTTCCATAAAAGGACACTTTTCAATGCGCATCTTTGCATATTCATACAAATCTAAGCATTCTTGACACAATTCTTTATCTTTATGATTCTTTCTACAATACAAATGTATCATCTCATACACTGTACGCATTTCTTTTTCTCGCTTATCCATTAACTGACTCTTTCAGATTCCATATGAATCACACGATCACAATGTGATAAAGTTGATTCTCGATGTGAAACAAAAGCAATGGTCTTATCTTTTCTTTCTTCATAAATTGATTTTAAGATAGCCCCCTCATTTAAGCTATCCAAATTACTCGTTGGCTCATCCAATAAAACAAGTTTCGCATCATGCAAAAACATACGTGCAAGCCCCATTCTTTGTCTTTCTCCACCGGATAACGAACTACCCAGTTCTTCCACCATAGTTTTATAGCCATTTGGCAACGACTGGATGTACTCATGAATATTTGCCATCTTACAAGCCACTTCAATTTCTTCCATAGTCGCATTTTGTTTAGCCACTCTTAAATTGTTTTCAATTGTATCATGGAAAAGAATCGTTTCCTGCGTTACATACCCTTCATTCTTTCTTAAATTGGAAGTGTTTAAAGAGCGAATATTTAACCCATCCACTAAGATGCTTCCCTTTGACACATCCCAGAAGCGCATCAACAATTTCAACAACGTACTCTTTCCACTGCCACTCTTACCTTGAATACCAATCACTTCATTTTCATGGATGTTTAAATTCATATCCTTTAAGATCTGTTCCTCTTCATACGCAAAATCTACAGAAGATACATCTACCATTTTAAAGTCTGTCTCTTCTTTATTCTCTACTTCTTCAACCATAGGTGACTCATCCAAAAGTGATATGACTCTTTGTCCAGCTCCAATTGTCTGTGATAAAGTTGAACCCAAATTTGCCAATGCGATGACAGGTCCAAAAGAAGATATTTGAAGAACACCCGATACAATCGTTGATTCTATTGAACTATTCAAATATAAATGAATCAAACATAAACCTAAAGACAATAAGACAACGCAAAAGTTTGTCAAAGAAATCGTCTTAGCTTGAAAATACTTCAATTCCTTCTCACAATTTGCCAGGGAAGAAGTCTGTTTATTCAAACCTGATAAGCGACAATCTGTATCCATATACTGCATACTTTCCTTTAAGCCACGCATACTCTCTAATACATAACTATTTAGATTGGCAGCTTCTTTACGATACTCTACACCAATCTGTCTAGATTGTTTGGAAATATAAATTGGTAAAACCACTCCCACAACAACGTAAACAAAAAGTGAATAAAGTCCATAAATCCATCCAAACTGCACTTGAATACCCACACAAATTAGACTTGTGACAAACGCAATACAAATTGGAGAAATCGTATGTGCGTAGAACACTTCCAACAATTCAATATCCGAAGTAATTAAAGAAATTAAGCTACCCTTATCTTTCACTTCTAGTTTTGCAGGACACAATTTTCTTAATGCCCCAAACACCTGATCACGAATACGAGCTAACAATTTAAAGGCAATATAGTGATTACATGCTTGCTCTGCATAGTGCAAGATTCCTCTTAAAAGTGCACACACAAATAATAAAATCACAATCGTATGAAAACTAAATAGTGGATCATTTACTAGGGCCATACTTGAAAGAACAGGAATAAAGATGGCACATAAAAATCCAGCTACTCCCATCAGGATGGCACAAATCATAAATCCAGTTAATGGAAATACAAGTTTTATTAAACGTGAAAATATTTGAATTGTACTCATATTAGCCACCATATCTTTCTAATTCTTTTTGCGTAGTAAACAAGTCACGATACACACCATTCTGTTGAAGCAACGCCTCATGTGTTCCACTCTCTACAATATCTCCGTCTTTCAAACAATAAATCACATCTGCATGAATTAGATTTGCCAAACGATGCGAGATACAAAGCACAAGCTTTTCTTTTGACAACTCATATAATACTTCCATGATTTTATTTTCACTCTCTACATCAATATTACTTGTTGCCTCATCCATAATATAGATGGGTGAATCCTTCAGTAAAGCTCTAGCCAAAACCAAACGCTGCCTTTGTCCTCCAGATAAGTTTTTACCACCCTCTAAAATGTGCATATTAAGTCCGCCTTGTTCATGTACAAAATCAAGGATACCCACCTTCTCTAATACGCTATTCATTTCTTTTTCAGAGGCATCTTTAGCCATCAACAAATTGTCTTTAAGCGTTCCACTAAACAAATAGCTCTCTAAAGAAACCAAAGTCATATATGGATAGATATTAATATCCTTGATTTCATAATTTGATAGCTTAAGTTCACCATTATAGTTCGAATACTGTCCCATCAATAAAGAGGCAATTGTACTCTTACCACTACCACTCTCACCTACAAAACCAATCATTCCATTATGAGCTTTAAAATTTAATCCATGTAAAACTTCCTGATCCGTATAGCCAAAATGAAGATTCGATGCAGAAATGAAACAATCCTCTATCTCTACGTTTTGTTTCTCCTCTATTTCCTTTTCTAATATCGCAAACAACTTATCACTTGCCGCCATACCATTCATCGCAATATGAAAATAAGACCCTAACTGACGCATAGGAATAAAGAATTCTGCAGATATTAATAGGATAAACAAAGTTTGAAACAAATCATTTGTTCCTCTTAACGCAAACACAATACCTAATGCACTTCCTCCATAGGCAATCAAATCCATAATTGTAATGGAATTTAACTGCATTGTTAATACACGCATTGTGATCTTACGAAAGTTCTCGCTTTCCACATTCATCTTCTCATGATAATGGCCATCTGCCTCATATATTTTTAACGTCGTTAACCCCTGAAGATTTTCTAGAAAACTATCCCCTAACTTCGTGTATTGTCCCCAATACCGATTCAATAATCTTTTCGCAAATTTTTGTACAAACACAATCGACATAGGAATCAAAGGAACACATATTAGTAAAACCAAGGCGGCTTTAAAATTCATAAAAGAAATAATGATAAACAAAGTAATTGGTGCAATTAAAGAATAAAAGAATTGTGGAATATAACTGGCAAAATACGTTTCTAATTGTTCAATACCCTCACTGGATAATTGTACGATTTCAGCTGTACTCCACTCATTTGTATAACTATTTCCTATTTTAGATAGTTTTTTATACAAACGACAACGAAGCGTTTCTTTTACAATATGACTCGAAGCATACGACATCTCAATCGCCTTTTGATTCACGATATAGCGAATCATTAAACATACAAGAATGATTCCAATGAATGATAAACTTCTATTTTTTGTGACAATCAAACATAAACAGGCCATAGAACATGCGTTACAAATCAATCCAATCCATTGATACAATACATTTTTTTTAATATAAGGAATACTTTCCTTCACTGAAAATAATAATTTTTTATTGATCATAATTTACCTCTGTTAGTTGAAACAAATCGAGTTTACATCAGCTAACTTAAGATGTCAAACAAAAAAAGAGTGATTAACACTCTTCGAATGCAGGATATGAAGCAATAGCTCCTTCTTTTGTCACAGACAAACTACAAAATTTATTGGAGAAAGTCAAATACTCTTTTAATTGTTCTGTATTCAATGCACTTAAATCTTGAATCTCATCTTTGGCTAACTGATACAAGAAAGAACCAATAAATCCATCTCCAGCTCCAGTTGTATCTTTTGCCTTAACAACGATTCCATCTGTTTTAGCACTTTGATTTTTTGTGAACGCCATTGCGCCATCACTTCCAGCTGTATAAATAACCAATTGAATTCCTTTACCAAATAAATAATCCAATGCTTCTTCAATTGTTTTATAACCCGTAATAAATTCAACTTCTTCATCACTGATTTTTACAATATCTGCATACTCTAAATACTCATTAATGGCATTCTTTAAATACGTATGATCTTCAAATAAAGGTAAACGAACATTTGGGTCAAAAGAAATCAACATATTATTCTCTTTCGCATACGAAATCGCTTTATCATGTGCCTTCTTCATTGGAAAATCTCCTAAAGAAACACTACAAAAATGAAGTGCGTACGCATTATGAAACCAGTCAGACTGAATATCCTTTTCATCCATCAACATGTCGGCTCCCATCTTACGATAAAAAGAAAATTCACGATTCGCCTTATCATCCAAGGCTACAAAAGCCAAAGATGTATTTGCCTTATTTGTTCTTAAAATATAATCTGTATGAATCTTGAAAGACTCTAATTCATCAACAATTTTATTTCCAAAAGGATCATTTCCAAGCATGGTGATAATATTTGATTCACCACCAAGTTTTGTATAAGCTCCACATACATTTAAAGGAGCTCCACCCACTTTAGGACTAAACGCATTCACATCCTTGATTTTTCCTGTATTACTAGGAATCATATCAATTAATGCTTCTCCGATTGCTAATAACTTTTTCATTACTCTATTTCAAATCCTTTCATCTCATACACTACTACTTCTTCAATTCCATGAAAAACAACACGCATATTTTCATACTCATCAAAATATCTAGAAGTTAGTGCATATTCACCATCATTAATAAATATTTCAATTGAAGAAACGTCGACAAAAACCGATACATGATGAATATCAATTCCTTCAATATGTCTTTGTGTACGCCTACTTATACATTTTGATTCATCCAAAGTGAACAATCCATTCTTATACGAAAGAACAATATCATTCAATCTCATTTCAAATTCACCATTTACATCAAATTCAATATTTGATGTTTTAGACATTGTAAAGAAATCCTTATACACCCTTTTATTTTGCCTTAAATCAAGAATTTCCTGAATTGGAAACTGTTTTAAACACCCATCAAAGCTTAGAACCCTTGGCAAAGTCAAGGCGTGCATCCAGTTTTCTGATTCTGTAGGCGTTTGATAATTGGCATCTGGCATTCCCATCCACGCAATCAATATATTTCTTTTCGTATGACTAAAAGTCTGGGCCGCATAAAAATCAAAACCATGATCTAAAGATTTATAATTTTCTAAAGAAGTTCCACGCAATTCATAAATCCCATTATCATATACATTCTCATACTTATAGCCATCTTGTTTCAATCCTTGAGGCGAAGCTAAAATAAATTCCTGGTTATCAAACACTAGACGATCAGGACACTCTAACATATATCCATTTGTATCCTTTGGTACATATCGCGTTTCATATTCCCAGTTCTCTAAATCATTCGATTTATACTTTAAGACACAACCCGTATCATCTTTCAATCGAGCGCCTAAAACAAGATAGTACATTCCATTTTCTTCATACACTTTTGGATCTCTTACATGACACGTACAATCACTAGGATAATCCTGATTCAGTAATAAACACTTCTTATTTGAAAAATGAATGCCATCACTCGATTCAACACGCAATACATTATGCTCTCTACCGGCATGAATATAATCATAATCACCCTTATGACGCACATTTCCCGTATAGAATAAATACAAAGTACCATCCTTTTCAATCGCACTTCCAGAATATGCTCCATCACAATCTCTAGAAGTATCTCCATAATTCGCATCTATTTGCTTGCCATACGATTTAAAATCCTTTGTTGTATAATGCCCCCAATGACGATGAATACGCCCATAAATATCTTTTTCATCCTGCTGATAAAAAATATGATACGTTCCCTTAAAATAAGATAATCCATTTGGATCATTCATCCATCCAACTTTTGGCATTAAATGATATTTCAATCGATAACTCATGAATCCTCCCTTTTTAATTGATCTATTCTAAATAAACAAATATTCTCTTTTGTTAAATAATCCTTTAAAATACAACTCGCAAGAAAAGAAACATCCTTTTCTCTTTTCGTAGTTAATGAAGAACTCTGTAATAAATCTTCATCTACAAATCCTGGATGATAAACAATCAATACATCATCCTTTTTATGATTCTTAATAAAAGAATCAAATTCTTTCAAACAACTTTCATCACTCTGTTCATCCGATACATATACATCAATACTCTTTTCACTCATACCCACAAAAAGAATATCATTTTGACGTGCAACAATTTCACACGCCTTAATAAAATTTGCACTAAATACCGCATGAAAATCCATATACATCGGTTTAAATCCCGCATATTGAATAAATGTATCCACTTGTGCCTGCACTTCCAAAATTGCTTGCTTTAAATCCACAAAATCTTGACTAGCACTACGATATATTTTTGAAGACTTAAAATGACAGCCATCCACAAGGCTATCTATTTGACTCACTTCACAAATTGGTGTTCCAACACTAATATTGACATGAAGCCCTAGACAAATATCTTTATCCTTCACAGATTCAAACGCTTCCTTGACATATGGCATGTTGACCATCATTCCAACATTATTTATAACTCCTTTTTCAATTGCCAATAAAATCCCACGATTCACTCCTTGACAATATCCAAAATCATCTGCACGTACCAATACTGCCATACTTAACCCTTTTGTATTTGTCTTTCCATCCAATCCTGACTCAGCTTAACCCACGATTGAATATTCTCATCAATTTCTTTTTCATTTTTGGCATATTCCTTGGTTGCCATACCCAAACCATGAGGACCATGCGAATACATATGCAATTCACAATCAATATCAAGTTCCATCAATCGATGAATATACTTCAATGCATTTTTCGGGTCCACGATTTGATCATTTCGTGTTGTCCAAATAAAGGTAGGCGATGTCTTTTCATGAATCGCCGATAAGTTATCTACTTTTGACAATTGCTCTTTTGTCGGCTGCTTTGTCTGCACTAAACAATCAAAAATAAACTCTGTCTGATGCTTGATCAATTCTGCATCCTCACATTGTTTCATCATATGCTCACACAAATCCGTACACAATAAAGGATAGCCAAGAACAACCCCTTTTGGTTTTAATTCATTTTCAAACGGTTTAAAAGCCAATAAATTCGTATACGCCTTATCATTCCAATGATTCGATAAAAACGCCGCTAAATGACCTCCTGCAGAAAATCCAGAAACAAAAATATTTTCAGCATCAATATTCCACTCCTGTGCATTCTCATGAATCCAATGCATTGTTGTCATCAATTCCAACAATTGATTGGGAAAATACCCATTCGGATTTACTTCTGGAATATGATTTAAAGAAGTCATACGATTATTAAAATACGTTGAATACTTCAACACAAAACAATGATAGCCCTTTGATAAAAATTCCATCGCAATCGCTTCTTTTTCTTTGGTAGCCGTCATTAAATAACCACCACCTGGACAAATTATCAAAGCCGGTCTTTTTCGAGTCACCTGATATGAAATTTCTCCATCCAAAATATACGCATCTACATAAGCACTCTTATCGATATCAAATTCTTTTCTAATATATTTCATTTCCAGACACCTCTACAATTCTATCCACAAAACGATCCGCTTCCATAAAAGGATAATCACTCAAAAATGTCTCCGCATATTTTCCATAATTCAATTCATCAATCGCATATCCTTTAAAATCATTACAATACGCAAATATCATTGTCTTTTTTGAATCAATGCCATGCAAAAGAAGACCTAAATTAGAAACAATTTCTCCTGGAAAACAAACAAAACGCAAATCCTTTCCCTCAAGAACAAAAGCCGTACACTTTGTCTGAATAAAATCTTTGTCATATTTACTAGATACACTTCGATACATATCCAAATACGCTTCTTTTACATCTGGGTTACTTGATGAATCAATTAATTTTTGCAGTTTTTTTAAACTTTGCTGAATAAAGCTATCATCTTTTGGTTTATAATTAAATTCATAATCAATCCGATTCAAACACAAATCACTCAATTCAACATCTTTAAAATCAACAATCCCCATTATGCAAGATACAAGTGCATTTCCCACTCTTTCAATTTCTGCAGGACCATGACCCTTTCTTGTATAACGCGTACTCACATCACCTGCTTCAGCCGTAAGAATAATCAATGGATACCCATTTCTTCTAAAAAATTCTTCACGCATATAGCCAAATAAATCTGCTGAAATCTCTGTAGAATCTGGAGACATCAAAGTAGGATGACAAGCAATCGTACAAAGAGAAAAACAAGGATTATCATGATCATCCAAAAACTTCAATACATCAATCCGTTTATTAAAATACGCATTTTTATCATTTCGATTCGAATAATACCCATCCTGAAATTCCATTCCAAATTGAATACGTCCATTCACTAAAGATTCCAGACACATTTTCGTATTCGACAAAGCCTTGTGTACTAACCCATTCAAATACTCTTCATCCGGTAAAATATCTGGAAATAACTTAGTAGATACTTTAGGTCCTGAATGCGTATGAATCGCACTCACAAATACACAATCTGGATTCATATTAAATTCTTTACTCGTTTCATCTTTAATTTGATTGGCAAATTCTTCTGTGATCATAATTAAATCATAAACATGAAATACAAAAGTCTGATGACTCTGTAAAACAAAAGTATTCAAATACAGATCATCATGGATATCCGTCGCTATGCGATCTGCATAACCTTCCATATGACATGGCAACACTGGATTTATTATTGTTTTATAAAATGAAAATCGCATCTTTTTATCCTCTTTCTAAAAATACGAAACACTCATCTTGAAGATGAGTGATTTCACAAACTATTTAGACTCTTCGCCAAGTCCAAAAATCATTATCAATACAACTGGCAAGAGAATCGCTACAGCTATGACAATTAAATAATTCACAACTGGAAGATATGTAAGAACTGTAAAGATTCCACCCGCAAGCTGTGTTGCAGCTACACCGATAAGTCCTCCTAATGCACCACAAACACCCATTGAAACAATCGCAATAATCAAAGCTCTTTTATATCTGAACATAATACCATACAAGATTGGTTCAGTAATTCCAGATAAGAATGCAGGAATAAATCCAGAAATCGCAACTTCTTTTAAACGACCATCTTTTGTCTTTAAGAAAGTACCAACCGCAATACCAACGGCAACCCAAGTAGCCCCTTGTAAAACACCCATTAATGGGTCTGAACCATTGATTGCGATGTTGTTGATCAAAATTGGAATGATAGCCCAATGTAATCCAAGCACAACAACGAAGATCCAAATTGCTGAAAGAACAGCACCTGCAAGAATTGCACTATTAGCCATCATAATATTAATGAATTCAGCCAATGCATTACCAACATAAATTCCAAATGGACCAAATGTTAATACTGTCAATGGTAGTACAACCAATAAAGTCAAGAATGGAACGAAAATCAAATGAACTTGATTTGGAAGAATTTTCTTCAAGAAATTTTCGACTACATATTGTAAAAGAACAGCACCAAAGATAGGCAATACACTTGATGCATAATCACTAACAAAAACAGGAATTCCTGCAAATGTTACAGTGCCTTCAGCTGCGGCTAAACCAGTAAAGTTTGGTTCCATTAATGCAGCTCCAATTGCCGCTGCAACATAAGGACTTACATTCAATTTCTTAGCAATCGAGAATCCAAGAATAACTGGTAAGAAATAGAAAACAGAGTTTCCTGCAGCCGATAAAATCAAATATGTACTATCGGTTGCCTGTAAAATATTCAACATTGTAAGTACAGCACAAACTGCCTTAACCAAACCAGCACCACAGAATACAGGAATCAATGGTGAAAAACTTCCAGAAATCGTATCAAACACTCTATTTAATACAGATACTTTTTCTGTTGTTTCATTACTAGAATCTTCACCTCCAGTAAATCCAATATACTTAAATACATCAGGCACTTCCGGTCCTACTACAACCTGGAACTGTCCGCCAGCTTTCATTACTTTCAAAATATTCAATTGTTTTAATTCATCCTCTTTTACAATTGATTCATCTTTTAAATTAAATCGCAAACGCGTAGCACAATGCGTTACTTTATTCACATTCTCCACGCCACCAACACATTCTAAAATATCATGTGCCAACTGTTCATTCTTTGTCATTTTTTTATCCTCTCTAACAACATTCTTCGCCATTTTTGTCACTTCAAACACTTTACTATTCAAACCAACAACATCCAAATTTTCATTCACTTTTACATCTTCAAATTCAGACGCATTTGAAACTATAACCATAACTGTAGAATCAATTCCTTTTGATTCAATAAATTCCTTATCAAACTTAGCCAATAAAGTATTCGCTTTTACTACATCCCCTTGTTTGACAAACGTTTCAAATCCATTCCCATTCAATTCAACTGTATTAATTCCAATATGGATAAACAACTCTACACCACTTTTCAGTTTCATTCCATACGCATGCGCTGTAGGAAATACCACTGTCATTTCTGCATCTTCTGGTGCATACAATTCACAAGTATCCGCATCGATTGCAATTGTTGGTCCCATTGCTGAACTCTTAAACAAATCATCCTTAACTTCACTTAAGGCAACTCTTTTTCCACTTAATGGTGCTCCAATATTTATTACATTTCCCATTTTTGTTTGTTCCTCCTAAACATTTTGAAAGCCTTTCCACCATCAAGTATATTCATTTTTTAAAATATGTTAAACGTTTGACATATTTTTTTCGATTTATTTTATCAAGCCATATTCCACTTCCTTATTATGCATTATATACATGTTATGCGTTTGACATGTAAACGCAAACAATGTATCATAAGATTATAAAAAAATCCGGAGGTTTGTATGGCAAATAAAAAATTAACAGACGTTGCAGCCTTAGCCGGTGTAAGTCCAACTACCGTTTCACGTGTTATAAACAATTACGGCTATATCAGTCAAAAAACAATCGATAAAGTACACAAAGCGATGAAAGAACTCAACTACCAGCCAAACAGTCTAGCACGTTCCCTGCAAGGAAAAAAATCACAATTTATCGGCATTATCTTTCCTTCTGTAAAAAATCCATTCTTTGCAGAACTTACAGAAAAAATCGAAAAAGAATTATTTAAAAGAAACTATAAAATAATTCTTTGTAACTGCGAAAAAATCCCTGAAAAAGAAATCGAATACATCAAGATGTTAAATGCGAATCAAGTCGATGGTATTATCACAAGTTCGCACAACCTAGAAATCGAAGAATACAAAAAAGTTATTGCACCTATCGTATCCTTTGACAGAGACTATGGTCCAAATATCCCCATTGTATCCAGTGATAACTATGCAGGTGGACAAATCGCCACTCGTGCTCTTGTCAAAGCCGGTGCTAAAAACATTGGTATCATCACAGGAAGCAACGATACCGATTCGCCAACAAAGCTAAGATTAAACGGATATTTATCGATCATCAAAGAATTTGAAATGGAACCTCATGTTTTTGAATTCAAAAGCAATATGAATGAAATTCTTAAAGAAGTTGAAATCGAAAGAATTCTCAAATCAGAAAATTTAGACGCATTATTCTGTACAGATGACTTAGCCGCTATCAGAGTTATTAAAATCGCTAAAAAACTAAATATTCAAATTCCAAACGATTTAAAAATTATCGGCTATGACGGAACCGAATTAATCCAGCAATTATACCCGGAATTATCTACTATCATGCAGCCAATCGATGATATCGCAACTCTATTAGTCGAAATCTTATTAAAAGAAATCAATGATGAAAACGCAAATGAACAAAATCAATACACTCTAAATGTTAAATTATTACACTCAGATACCATTTAAAAAAAGCCCATCAAATCATATAAAATGATTTGTATGGGCGCTTTTCATTTGCCAAGTCTTGTTTACATCTCTATTTAATTCTATACTTCAATTATGGACACCACTTATCATTCAAACATTCCAATTGAAACTCTATCATTATTAGATTGTGATGTTAAAAACTTCAATTTTATTCATCCCATCAAGAATATCTTCTTCGATAATATTGACTACATTCGAAAACTAGATGCTTCCGGTAAAGCTCGTCCTTGCATTTTAGACAATGTAGAACGTTCTCTTCTTTGCCATACATATTATCTTGGCTTTGACCAGTTTGAATGTCCCGATTGTGATCATACAATGATTGTAAAAAAATAATTCAACAACTTCAGACAAATACAAAATGTTGGCTATTACGATAGTCCTTTTTGTCGTTGATGATAACCCACAAATTGTGACAATTTGATAGTTTTCCTGTTCCGAAACCAAAATCTTAATATACAAAAAAAACAACTAGATTACTCTAGTCGTTAATTTCGGATACTGTAATTGTTTTGATGACAGGCTGCTTACTTTCTGCAATCGTTCCATTATCATCCATCGGATTGGCATCTTCGCAAATTTTATCGACAACCTTCATTCCCTTTGTGACATGTCCAAAGGCAGCATATTGTCCATCTAATGAATCATTGTCTTCTTGCATAATAAAGAATTGTGAACTCGCCGAATCATAATCTGAGCTTCTTGCCATAGAAATAACACCACGCTTGTGTTTAATATTGTTTTTTACACCATTCTCTTTGAATTCGCCCTTGATTGTTTTGTCGGATCCTCCTGTACCATTTCCGTTTGGATCACCACCCTGAATCATGAATCCTTCAATAATTCGATGGAATGTCAATCCATCATAAAAGCCAGATTTGGCAAGATCTACAAAGTTTTGCACTGTAATAGGCGCTGTTTTCCCATCTAGCTTAACCGTAATTGTTCCATAATCCTTCACTTCAATCTTTGCGGTATAATCCTTTGTCTCTTTTTGACATCCAAACAAAGATATACATAGAACAAACGAACAAAAAATCGTTATTAACTTTTTCATTGTTTCCACCTCCATCTTATTTTAACAATACACAAGAAAAGGAGCAAGTTCATGCCCCTTAGCGATTCGATTTTTCAATCCATTCTTTTGTCTTCATTACCTTATCTGGAAATGTCTTAAAATCTTTTAACTTCCAAGTCCAGTTTTTGTTTGATACTGTTCCTGGTGTATTGATTCGTGCCTCTTCTTTATATCCACAAACATCCCAAATAGGAAGAATTACTGTATCTGCATCTGTATCTAAAGCATATTGACAAAGCATCTCATTAAAAGAACGACTTGAATATCCCTGATTTTTAAAGAAACGACGCAAACTAATACGCTTATTTGAATCATACGTATAATAATCTTCATTACATGTCGCATTATCATGTGTTCCTGTATATAATACAGAGTTTTTCTTTGCCTTTTTCTTTAATTGTTTAGCTTCCATTCTAAACAATAAAACATCCATTCCTGGAATTCCATAATCTTCCTCAAGTTCAATAACCTCAGGACGAATCAAACCTAAATCTTCAGCCACTAAAACAATATCTGGACATGCCTTTAAAATCGCATCCATCAATTTATGAGCTGGACCTAAGATCCATTTTCCTTCAATAGCTGTTGGACAAGACGCTGGTATCTTCCAATATGTATCAAACGCTCTAAAATGATCGATTCTCACCATGTCATAACAACGATTCATCCAACTCATACGATTACACCAGAAAAGATATCCATTTTTTTCCTGCGCATCAAAATCATAAATTGGCATTCCCCAACGTTGTCCAGTTTCACTAAAATAATCTGGTGGACAACCCGCAATATATTCTGGTTTTCCTTCTTCATCCAATAAGAAAGCTTTACGGTTGCACCATACATCCGCACTATCTAAATCTACATAGAATGGCATATCTCCCATGATTTTAAGATTTCTTGCGTGCGCATACATTTGAATTTCATCCAATTGTTTATAAAAAACAAACTGTAAAAACTCAATATAAAAAATCTCATCTTTATAATCATCCAAATCAATATCACGATTTTCTGGCCAGTTCTTATATTCATCTTCCCACTCAAACCATGGAGCCCCATTATAAAAACTCTTAAATAAAGAGTAGGCAGACCAATCCTCTAGCCAAAATGCATCACGCTTAAATGCTTCAAAATCTTCTTTAAATGAATCAAATTCCTTTTTAAAAACTTTAAAGGCCTTTTGAAAATAAGATTCCTTGAATTCACGAATCTTGTCATATTCAACAAAGTCTTTAAACTTATTACAATTCACAATTGAGCTTTGCGTCAACAACCCCATTTCACACAAACGATCCAAGTTAATATAGATAGGATCTCCCGCAAAACTAGAATATGTCTGATATGGAGAATGAGTGGGGCCTGTCATCTGCAAAGGCAAGATTTGCCATATGGTATACCCTGCATCCGCAATAATATCTATCATTCGAATTGTTTTTTGCCCTAAATCACCAATCCCTTGATTTGCAGGGATAGAGAAAACAGGACATAAGATTCCTGCACTTCTATTCATTTTATCACCGTTTTGTAATCCCTTTCATTGCTTCTATTTTAACACACTTTTATAAAAAAGAACTATATATTTCAAAAAATTATATAGTTCCTATTCCATAGAGAATAAATCTCTCAATTCTTCCTTGGATAAAGTCGAAATGCCACCATTTGAATTTTCGACAAATATATCACTCATCTCTTTTTTGCGCTTCTGCATCTCGTAGATTTTCGCTTCTATTGTGTTCTTCATCAACAACTGATACACTAACACATTTTTTGTCTGACCAATACGATACGCACGATCCGTTGCTTGATTTTGCGCACTCACATTCCACCAAGGATCATAATGAATCACAGCTTGTGCCTTAGTCAGATTTAGCCCAGTTCCACCGGCCTTTAATGAAATTAAGAATACATCCGAATCATCACTCTGAAAAGCATCTACTTCTTCTTTACGCTTCTTCTTATCAACTGCACCTGTAATCATATGGTATTTGATGCCTCGTTGCTTAAACTCTTCGATAAAGGAATCAAAAATACTTGTGAAACTTGAAAACAACAAGACTTTCTTACCATTCTCTTTTAATGTCTCAATCAATTCAAGACACATTGTAAACTTTGTACTCTCACCCTTATAGTTTTCATATAACATTCTTGGTTCGCAACAAATCTGACGAAGACGCGTCATCATCGCGATGATCAAAATCGAATCCACTTGTTCCAATTCTAATTGTTGCTGAAGCTGCTCATTGACTTGGGCAAGATTTGCAAGATACAACTGCTTTTCCTCCGGACTAAAGTTTAACCACATATCTTTCTCAACCTTATCCGGCAAATCCTTCAACACTTGTTTTTTCGTTCTACGCAAAATAAATGGCGACACCAACTTTTGAAGTTTGGACTGTCTGTCATCATCCCCCATCTGAATGGGTTTCTCAAAATTCTTTGTGAAATAATTCAAACTATATAGATAACCTGGCAACAAGAAATCAAAGATACTCCACAATTCACTTAAACTATTCTCAATTGGCGTTCCTGTTAATGCCAAACGATGTTTACTTTTTAAAGCCTTTACACTTTGCGCATTCTTTGTCTTAGGATTCTTAATAAACTGTGCCTCATCTAGAACAATATATTCAAATTCCATAGGCATATACAATTCAACGTCCCTACGCAAATAATCATATGTCGTAATATAGAGTTCGTGATTTTCCTGAATAATCTCTTTACGCACTTCTTGCGTTCCCGTAACACAAACAGCGTCCACACCAATCTTAAACTTTTCAATTTCTGACATCCAGTTATACATTAGACTACTTGGACATACAATCAAACTCGGTTTATCCTTTGAAACAAACTGTTCATAAAATACCAATACTTGAATAGTTTTTCCAAGTCCCATATCATCGGCAAGAATTCCATTTAAATTCATGTTTTTCAAATCATACAACCATTGAATGCCCTGCTGCTGATACGTGCGCAATAAAGATTTATACTCATCCTTCAATTGAATTGTTTGTTCTTTCACTTTCATTAATCGATCTGTATATTCTGTAACCGAATCATCATTACGAACATCCAATTCTGAATCCACATCCATTAAATGGAAAGCCTGATATGCTGGTTTTTCAATTGTTTCTTTCTTGAAATCCTTAGTCGTTAAATTCATTGTAAAAGCCAATTCATTCAACTGTTCTAAACCTGTATCTTCCAAATCAATCATTTCGCCATTCTTTAACTGATAAAACTTTTTCTTCTTTCGATACGCATTTAAAATATGTGACAATTCATCTGCGTTCACATCACTATCTAGTTCCATCTTCAATAAATCATTTTGAACATAGACCTTTACACTTAAATTCATACTGTGACGATTCTTTAAACGTTTCAATTCCTCAGACACATACACATCCGCTTGTTTTTGAATCAAAGGAATTCCATGATCCAAAAAATTATATAACGCATCGCTTCGACCTTTAAATACAGCCTTATTATCTTCAATCTTTACCGCATAATGCGAAATAATTGCTTCTATACTGGCAATTTGGTTGGAATCTGTATTTGTGAAAAAACTCTTTTTTTGATTATTTTCTAGATAGTTTCCCCATACAATCATATTCGCATTTTCAAGATCTGAATACACACGAATATTCTCAATTACAGTCGCATATTTTTCTACATCTACATTCGTTTCTAATTGAATATAATCCATATATGGCTGCAAGCATTGTAAGTAAAAAGCTCTAAAATCACTTTTTTTAATCAACCAACCATCTTCTTGCGAAACATTATACGCAAGTGAAGCTAAAAAGCCATCCGCATCCAATGTGTATCGCGTAATATTTTTATAATCCACTACATACAAATGTTTATTACCAATTAGAAAATTATCATCCAAATCTACATTGAGTTCGAAACAATCATCATATTCAACCAATTTTATAACTAATTTTATATCTTTTTCATCCGTTTTAAATTCGGTATAGTCATTAGGCAAAGATACATTTAAATCAAAGAAATCATCCAGACATTCCGAATAGATTTCCCCGTCTTTTTGCCAATCTTTTGAAAAACTATATTTCATCAAAAATGCATAAATCTTTTGACTTGGCTCATCCAAATCTTCTGGATTTAAATAAATCTGTGTGTTTTTCCCAAAAGATTCCAATTTCTTTTCAAAAAAGCCTAGCATTAAAGTTTGAATATTCTTTACTATATATGCACGATTCACTTGAATCTTTAATTTAAACGCTGCCTGATCATAATAATATGAATTTGTAGGATGCAACGTCAAACGAATTCGATTCTCGTTTTCCTTAAAGAAATTGTTAACTTTATCTTCTTGTTTTTCTTTTAGAAAATCAAATGCCGTCTGATTCAAGCTATGAATTCTTCGACGCTTTCTTTCCAATTCTTCCTGCCGATTTTTTTCTTCAATATATTGTTGATACTCCACACAAAACGGAAAAATCTGGGGATTGATCGCATTAATGGCACGCACTACACTTACTAAATGCACACACCCTTTATGTGTCTCTTGTGAGCATGTACAATTTGTAGTTAATATCGTACCATATTCATTCACTCTAAAATTAATAATTTCCTCATTCCAACGCGTTTGAATAATAGCCTTTACTTCATAATATAAAATCCGATCATGCACTCTTTCAATTGAGATACGCTCAATCTTACCTGCATAATAAGGATCATTTGCCTCATAATATATCCATGAATTTTTAATAAAACGATTTAAAGATTCTTCATAAATGCGCATATTTCTTCCCACCTAACTTACTCCTTATTATACCACAAATTTGACTTTCTATTTTTGAGTTGTTAATGTATGAGAAAAGAAAGAAGAATGATTATGAACACAAAAACGTATACAACCTTACCACAAGAAGCCAAAGACATTCGTATTGAAGTATTCGTGAAAGAACAAGGCTTTGAAAACGAATTTGATGAAATCGACACTATTAGTCATCATATTGTTGCCTTTGATGAAAGAAAACCCATCGGAACATGTCGTTTCTTCAAAGAAAACGATCACTATACCATTGGAAGGGTGGCTGTATTAAAGGAATATCGAAATCAACATATGGGTAATTTACTACTTGAAAGTGCCGAAAATGAAATCAAAAAATTAAACGGAGACTTAATTGTGGTACACGCACAAGTTCGTATCCACCCATTTTACGAAAAACAAGGCTATATTCAGTTTGGTCAAATTGACGATGATGAAGGAGTCCCACATATGTGGATGAAAAAAAAGATACAGTATTAAGCTACTGTATCCAAAATATCCTTCATCTTTTTTGCGAGTCCCTTTGTCTTTTCAACCGATAAAGAACAAATCGCAACACGAATACCCAAATTTACTTTGACGGTAAAAATGTTGTTTTCCATTAATGCCTCATGGAATTTGTCACGTGTTTCATTATCCATAGATAAAGTTACGAAGAATCCTTCTTTGTAAGGATAATGTTTTAATCCCACTTCCTTCGCTTCTTTGACAAAGATATCTCCACGTTCTTTTAATAAATTTACATAGTGCAATCTTTCTTTATCATACGCATCTTTATGATTGTCTAATACATCTACAAATGTAGCCATAGCTCCATTGTTGATATTTGACCAAGTCGCACGCGCATCCTTTTCAAATACGATCTTCACTTGTTGCACTGCTTCTTTTTCTTGTCCTAACACAATGGCAGCACCACAACGAAGTCCATAGCTCGTCATTGATTTTGATAAACTAAATGCGACAATTACGACAAAGTTTTTCTCAATTTGATCAAACTGTGCAAAATATTCTTTCGCCTTTTCTTGTCTAGAAGAAAAATCAATATACGCAATATCATTCAACAATACTACGGCATGTGTTTTTGAACATTCATTCAAGAAAGAAATGACTTTTTTCCATTCGTCTTCACTTAAAGAATAACCAGTTGGATTGTGACAAGGATCGTTGATCACAATGACTAAACGATTTTGTTTTTCCATCACATTTTTACATGCCGATTTAAAAGAGTTTAAATTAAAGTGATCTTCTTCAAATAAACTATATTTTTCCACATTCAAATTGTGCATCTGCGCCATTAGTGCATAAGATCCCCATGCGATTTCTGGCAAGACAACTGTTTGTCCCTCATCTAGACACTCTTGTAAAGTCATACCAACAGCACCGGTTCCTCCAGGTGTTGCGATAACTTCATGTTCTAAGTGTGAATTCCCATTTAATACCCAGTCATATACTTTTTGTCTAAAGTCTGGATTTCCTGTAAAACTAGCTGCATAGGCTGCCAATACTTTATTATCCAAGTTTTTTAATGAACTAAATACACTGTCTAAGGCAACCAAAGTTCCCTCTTCATCATATAAAGAACCAATTGTCGCATCTACAACGTTTTCACTTCCCACCTTAGCCTTAGCCTCTTTTGCCTTGGCAACAATTGAGAATACAGTATCTACGATTGGTGTTTGATTGACACTTTCCTTCACAAAATTCATACTTATTTTTCCTCCTTTAAAGTATATGCTCCCAATACTTTTACACTTTCACACACAGACTGTACCTCTCGAATACAATCATTTGCCTTTGACATATCCCCTTCAATTTCGACAAAGAAGAAATACTCAAAAGGTTTATTTTTCATCGGTCTAGACTGAATACTTTCCATGTTCAATCCATTCTTGGCAATACAATCAATGATCTTTGCCAAAGCGCCACTCTCATGTTTAACCGATAGAACCATACTAAAGCGATTGCCCTGCATTTGTGGCTTTAATCCAATTACTAAGAATCGCGTTGTGTTAGTCGCATTTTCTTGAATGTTTGTAGCCAACACCTTTAAGCCATACAGCTCTGCATTTTCCTTAGCACCAATAGCTGCTTTATGCACATCCTGTTGTGCTGAAATATATTGAGCTGCCATCGCCGTATTTGGATAGGCCACCGTTTGTACATTTAATTCCTTTAAAAATTCTTTAGACTGTGAAAGTGCTTGATCCTTTGAATAGACCCACTCCACATCTTTTAATGTACTGCCCGGAATTCCAAGTAAACATTGTTCAATCTTTTGATCATAAATTGACTGAATATACACTGGATATTCCATTAATAAATCTAAGACTTCTCCAACCAATCCAGAATTCGTATTCTCAAAAGGAATCACACCATATTGTACGTCTGAATGGACAACCATTTGAAAAACTTCCTCAAAACTAGAAACGCCCACTTTTGGATTGGAAGGAAACAACTTCTCGCTCACCATATGCCCAAAGGCACCTTCAACTCCACAATATCCAACTTTATCATGCGACTGCAACGTTCTTTGATAGGCCTTCGATTCTTTCATAATGAACTTTATAAAAGACTCATAATATTCTTTATAACCCGGATTCTGAATAAACTGCAGATTCTTTTCAATTACAACCTGCTCTCTACCTGAATCTAGAATTGGTAAATCATTTTCTATTTTATACGCAATCACATCTTTAACGGCATCCAACCTGGCTTCATATAGCTTAGCCATTTCACGATCAATCGCATCTATTTGCGTACGTGCTTGTTCCAACTTATTCATAGGTTCACCTCAATGAATATCATACCATAATTTTCATCTGTTTTCTGAAAATGAATGTATCATTTTTTATCATTTATTTATTACTAATTTTAAAATGACTAAAAGTAGAAAATCAAACGACTTTCTACTTCATAATACTCTCAAATTCATCAATTAAAGAATCAAATAATTCAATCGCATCTTCAATTGGTTTTGGACTTGCCATATCAACCCCAGCCATACGCAATAATTCGACTGGAGACTTTGTACATCCTCCCTTTAAGAAAGATAAGTATGCTTCAATATCAGCTTGTGTTCCATGAAGCAATTTTTGTGATAGAGCCATAGCTGCACTAAATCCTGTCGCATATTGGTATACATAGAAATTCATATAGAAATGTGGAATACGAGCCCATTCCATACTAATTTCATCATCCACAATCACATCTTCTCCATAATAGAATTTATTTAAATCCGCATAGATTTGATTCAATGTATCACTTGTCAAAACTTCGTTGTTTGCTGTTTTTTCATTGATGATCCTTTCAAATTCCGCAAACATACACTGTCTAAATAATGTAGTTCTAAATTGTTCCATAAAGTGATTTATCAAATAAGCCTGGAATTTAGGATCTGAGTTTTGTTTGCGCAAATAATCCATCAATAAAGCTTCATTACAAGTACTGGCAACTTCGGCTACAAATATTTTATAATGACGATCTAATGGAGCCTGATATTTTGTAGACATATAAGAATGCATCGCATGCCCCATTTCATGAGCTAAAGTAAATTCTGTATCTAAAGAATTTGCAAAGTTCATCAAGACAAAAGGATGTACTCGTTGTCCACTAGAATATGCGCCTGAACGCTTTCCTTCATTTTCATATACATCGATCCAACGCGAATTTAATCCTCTTTCATAAACATTGGCATATTCTGTTCCATACAATTGAACGGAATGTAAGATATCTTCTTTGGCCTGTTCAAAAGATACAGGAACGTTACATTCATTGACCATAGGTACATATAGATCATACATATGAAGTTTATCTTTCTTCATAACTTCTTTACGAACTCGCATATATTTATGTAAAACATGGATATTTTTATGTACCGTTTCAATCAATTGTTCATACACTTTTGGTGAAACATTATTCGCATCGACTGCGCATTCTAAACTCGATGCATATTTACGTGCTGTACTATTAAATTTCAACTGATTTGTCTGTCCATTTAAACAAGCAGCTAAAGTATGGATCATAGAACCATAGCCTGCATAAAAATTACGATATGCACTCTCTCTTAGCACTTCATCTTCCTGCTCTAACATATGGATAAATGTACCTGTAGTTAAAGTGTGTTTATTTCCTTTTGAATCGATCGCATCTTCAAATTTTAAATCCGCATTGTTCAACATTCCAAAAATCGAATAAGGTGTGTCTTGCATCAATGAACTGGATGCCATTAATTTTTCTTCTGTTTGAGATAATACGTGTTCTTTTAAACGACATACTTCTTCTAGATATACACGATATCTTTCTAAGATGGGTTCAGATGCATAAAAAGACTCTAAATTTTCAATCTGCATGATTTGTACATCACTAAAAGATAGCTTAGTAAAAACTTCAACCGCTAATGCATTGGCTTTTCCTTTTAATTCTTGATGATGGGCATCTGCCGTATCTTGATCTGACAACAAAGAAGAATAGCCTAAACAATCATCTAATAGACATGTTAATTTTTCATATCCCTTTAAAAATGATAATAAGTTGGATGCATCATCCAATTTTCCATCGCATGCACAAAGCTCATTTCCTAATTCTTTACAAGTATCTAAACAAGCTAGAAATGCTACTTCATCTTTAAATATATCTTCTGTTCTCCAAGTGTTTTCTATTTTTTGTTCATTACGCTTCATGAGTAAACAACCTCCATTAATACGTCTATTGTAGCACATCTACATCATTTCAAACGAAACTAATCGAATATCATTATTTTTTGCGTATTCTATCGCATCTTCTGTAAAGCCAGAATTAGAAAATGCCATTAAACTCTTATTTTTATATTTAAAAATATCTTTTCGGCTATTTAAAACAGTTAAAACTCGACTATCTAATTCTTTATTTCTCCACTTACATTCACACAATAAGCACGAATCTGAATTTATGGCTACTATGTCAATTTCTGCTTCTTCTTTTTTTAATGGGTCATTCCCCCACCACTTGCCAATCTTTTCCGGAATAAACGGTAATGTCAGGAAAACTTGTTCTTGATATATATATTCTGTACACATTTTTTCAAAAACATACCCCATATAATCCGATATTTTTGGTTTAACGTATTGACCATATATAATACGGCCCAAACCCATTTGTATATTTGAATAATTTGGTCTTACAAATTTGTACCAAAACAAAAACATTGTATCTTTTATTTCATATATTGTTTTTCGACTTGATTCTTTTTCAGTAACAGGATATATTTTTTCGACTATGTTTAATTCAATCAAAGACTTCAATAAACTACTGCAAGCAGACGTATCTAGACCCACTTTATTTGCGATTTCATTTAAATGACTAGCCCCCGAAGCAATGGCGCCAAGTATACTATTATAGCTTGCGGGATTTCGCATTTCTTGTTTTAAAAGATTAGTTGCTTCTTCAAAAAAAGTTCCATTTTCATCAAAAAACAAATCTAATATATTCTCATCTAAAGATTTGTTTGTATCTATTTTTGAAAGATATTCAGGAATTCCTCCTGTTATGCCATATGCGATTGCCTGACTTTCTTTATCATAATTCACAAGCATTTTTTGCGTTTCTAAATATGTGAAAGGTGTAATTTTAAATTGTGCACTTCTTCGACCATATAGTGGGTGGTACTACGTCAAGAAAAAGGACTCATAAAATAGATAAATTTTAAATTCTAATG
>OLPL01000611.1_pt1 | contig 26204 bp, 20 predicted proteins | sample 1673211 | NCBI WGS metagenome assembly OLPL01 (sample SAMEA3136766, study PRJEB25190) | human gut metagenome | reverse complement strand
GTTCTTACTGGGAAGCAAATATGGAGCTGATCGATATCATTCCGGAGTTTAATCTTTATGAGGAATTCTGGAGGATCTACACCAAGGGAGATGTGATCCCGCCACAGTATATTTCCGCAGATGCAGTTGTGGACAAGTGTATCATCGGTGAGGGAACAGAAATCTATGGGGAAGTACATAATTCAGTGATCGGTCCGAATGTTATCATCGGCAAGGGCAGTGTGATCCGTGATTCTATTATCATGAAGAATACAGCAGTTGGTGAGAACGTTGTTATGGATAAAGCCATCGTGGCAGAAGATGTTGTCATCGGAAATAATGTTGTGATCGGATGCGGCGAGGAGGTACCGAATGTTCTGAAACCGGCTGTATATTCCTTTGGACTTGTGGCTATCGGCGAAAACAGCGTGATTCCGGACAGTGTCAAAATCGGTAAGAATACCGCTATCGCCGGTGTTACAACAAAAGAAGACTACCCTGACGGAGAACTGGCAGCCGGCCAGGTAATTGCAGCAAAGGACGGTGGGAAAGAATGAGAGCGATAGGTATTATTTTGGCAGGCGGTAATAATAACCGCATGAGAGAATTATCAAACAAAAGAGCAATCGCGGCAATGCCTATTGCAGGAAGTTACCGCGCGATCGACTTTGCCCTCAGCAACATGGCAAATTCACATATCCAGAAGGTTGCTGTGCTGACACAGTATAATGCCCGTTCCCTTAATGAGCATTTAAGTTCATCCAAATGGTGGGATTTCGGAAGAAAACAGGGAGGACTTTATGTCTTTACTCCAACCATTACCAGAGATAACAGCTTATGGTATCAGGGTACTGCAGATGCGATCTATCAGAACCTGAGCTTTTTAAAGAACAGTCATGAACCCTATGCGGTGATCGCTTCCGGCGATGGAATCTACAAGCTGGATTACAATAAAGTCCTGGAGTATCATATCGCAAAGCGGGCAGATGTTACCGTTGTATGTACTACATGCAAGGATCAGAGCCAGGTTGAGAGATTTGGTGTTCTTCGCATGAATGAGGACTGTCGGATCGAGGAATTTGAGGAGAAACCGATCGTTTCCTCCTATAATACGGTATCTACTGGTATCTATGTCATCCGAAGAAGGCAGCTGATCGAACTGATCGAGCGTGCTGCCCAGGAAGGAAGGCATGATTTTGTAAATGATATTCTTATCCGTTACAAAAATCTGAAGAGGATTTACGGATATAAGATCGATAACTACTGGAATAATATCTCTACTGCAGAGGCTTATTATCAGACAAATATGGATTTCCTGAAACCGGAGATCCGGAACTATTTCTTCAAACAGGAGCCGGCGATCAAAACCAAGATCGCAGATGTACCTCCTGCTAAGTACAATCCGGGTGCAACTGTGAAGAACAGTCTGGTGTCCAGCGGATGTATCATCAACGGAACCGTGGAGAATTCTGTTCTGTTCCGTGATGTATTTGTAGGAAATAACTGTGTGATCAAAAACTCTGTGATCCTTAATGACGTATATCTTGGAGATAATACGCATATTGAGAATTGCATTGTTGAGAGCCGGGATACCATCCGGGCGAATTCATATTACTGCGGCGAAGAAGGAGAAGTGAAGATCGTCGTAGAGAAAAACGAACGCTACGTATTATAAATGCGGAAGATCAGTTTTCCGCAGATACGGTTAGCGAAATGAAAGGGGCAAGTAGCAATGAATATTACAGATGTACGTGTGAGGAAGGTAGCAAAAGAAGGGAAAATGAAGGCCGTTGTGTCTGTCACAATAGATGATGAGTTTGTGGTACATGACATCAAGGTGATCGAAGGTGAGAAGGGGCTGTTCATCGCAATGCCAAGCCGTAAGGCAAGCGACGGTGAATATCGTGACATCGCACATCCGATCAATTCAGCAACAAGAGAGCAGATCCAGACGATCATCCTGGACAAGTATCAGGAAGTAATGGCTGAGGAAGCTGAGAATGAGGTTCTTATGGAGGCTGCGGAGTAAGAGAAGTAGCTTCAGGGGGGATTACATCAGAGAAGTATTCTCGTAGCTGATGATCTTTGGATTGAAACAGCATAGAATAAAAACTGCCGTTTTACAGATAAATCTGTGAGAGGGCAGTTTTTTTATGCTCCGGAAAACAAAAAAACGCTTTTCAGTTCATAAAAATTTAAATTATTACGTATTTGTTACAGAAATAAAATAAAATTATTGCTTTTTATGAAAAATGTGTTATACTAGAATCCATGAAAGGACGAAAGGTGTTTATATGAAGAATAGAAAAGTTTTCACATTACTGCTTACAGGTATGCTGACCCTTTCCATGGGAAGCACCGTATATGCATCAGGTACAGACGCTGCGATCGCAGAGGCACAGGCGGAGAAACAGGCCGCTGAGGAGGGTCTTGCGCAGGTACAGAGCAGCATCGGCACACTGGAGAGCAAGAAGCAGGAGCTGGAGAGCTATCTGGCTGATTTAAACGCACAGTATGAGGATCTTACCAACAGCATTTCTGAGCTTAGTATCCAGGCTGCTGAGAAGGAAGATGAATTAAATAAAGTAAAAAAAGAACTGAAAAAAGCAAAGAAAGCTTCTGCAGATCAGTATGAATCCATGAAGCTTCGAATCGCATATATGTATGAAAATGCCGGAACTTCCGCACTGGAGACACTGCTTTCTTCCGAAAGCCTTGCAGAATTCCTCAATCGCGCGGAGAATGCGATACAGATTTCTACATACGACAGAGACATGCTGGATAAATATGTGAGTCTTCAGAAGAATATCCAGGAGAATGAGAAAAAGGTTGAGACGGAGTCCGCAGAGATCGATGATCTGATGACGGAGCGTGCAGCTAAACAGCAGGAAGTGCAGTCCATGGCTTCCAGCACAAGCGATGATATTAACTCTTATGTAAACCAGATCAGCGCCAGCCAGGAAGAGGCTCAGCAGCTGATGGCAGATATCAGTAATGCAGACAGCAGTATTACCGCTCTGGTACAGCAGGCAGAGGCGGAGAAGGCTGCAGAAGAGAAAGCTAAGGCTGAAGCGGCAGCAGAGGCTGAGAGACAGGCAGCAGAAGCGGCAGCAGAGGCTGAGAGACAGGCAGCAGAAGCGGCAGCCCAGGAAGAAGCCGATCAGGATAACGAGGACAGTGAAGAGGCTGATTCTGACGATGATTATGGCTATGATCCGGAGGAGGATACAACCGAGTCTTCCAGTAGCTCTACAAGTACAGACATTGTTGTAGAGGAGGAAGAGGAAGCGGATGATGTACAGTCCGGAAGTTCCGAAGATGTTTCCGAGGACAGCTCCCAGGAGGAGGTTTCTGAGGAGGTTTCCAATGATGAGACAGCTTCCGAGGAGACGGAAGATGCCTCTGCGGATACGTCCGATTCCGGTTCTTCCAGTCAGGGAACATATCTTGGAAACTTTACACTGACCGCATACTGCAACTGTGCACAGTGCTGCGGTACAGCCGGCAATCTTACAGCCAGCGGAACAGTTCCGACAGCAGGACGTACCGTTGCTATGGCAGGTGTTCCGTTTGGGACCAAGCTTCTGATCAACGGCACTGTTTATACGGTAGAGGATCTGGGAACTCCTTACGGACATGTGGATATCTATTGTGGAAGCCATTCTGAGGCATTAAGCTTCGGACTTCAGTCTGCAGATGTATATCAGGTGGGCTGATCCGGGAAAATCCAGAGGAGAATATTTAAGAGAAATACAGCGCTGCAGGATCGTATGCTGATCCTTGCAGCGCTGCTTTTGTATGCATGACGCAGATATGTGTTTCGTGAAGTGTAGTGTGTGGAAATTCACAAATTTCCTGCAATCCGGAGATTTTACAGATACGGCGTACCCGGGATCTCCGGATAGGTTCCCATACCGATGAGAAGCTCAAGGCCTGTCTGACGGCCTTCCAGTACAGCAGCTTTTACAGCACTGGCATCACCGGAGATGGCGATGATCACTTCATTGGAATGACTGGTACCGATATTCGGAGTCATATATTGTGTAATGGATACTGCTGCGGATTTCACGGCATTATCTGCCATCACAAGACCGATAGCAGCCGGAGAACCTGCCATGAAACCAAATGCTTCACCCAGAGGTGTGCCGAAGGCTTTATGGATAGCAGGACCTGCACTTGCGGAAAAAGCAAACTCCAGGTGGCCGGATTCGCTGATGTAGACCTCACCTGCATATTTGTTAGTCAGTTCCAGAGCCAGAGAAATGGCGTGACGCACGTCGGATACATCATTTCCGCCAAGGACGATATAGTTTCCGTGACCACCCCAGCCCTTGGTGTCTCTTGGAAGTTCAATGGAAAGGACTTCTGTATTTGTGGCTTTTACTGCATCGTCAATAGCTGTGATCTGGCCGGCAGCGCCTGTTCGGGAACTGAAAAGCCCCAGACAGTGGTATTGGGTACCTACGTTCATCTTTTTAAGCAGAGAATCATCAACTCCGGAGATCACGAGTCCGATTGTGTCAAGGACTGCGGTCCCTACAAATTCAGTACGTGTGCAGTTGGTGCTGATGTTATGAATATCGTGTATATCCATGTGGAAAAATCCCCCTTTTTGCTGAAAACTCATTGGTTTCAGTATAGCATCAGAGAGGGGAATTTGAAAGTGAAAATTGACAATATCATTTGTAAATGGCAGGTTTACATAGTAGTAAACGGCATTGTAAAATGTAAACTTAAAAAATAAAATTAAGTTGACATTCAAATCCTGCTGTGTTAAATTGTTAACAGCGAAAGAGCGGATATCATTTATAAAGGACAGGAATGATCTTCCGACAGGAAAAGCAGAAAAGGAAAGAAAGGATACAGATTATTATGACAACAGTGGCAGCAGGCAGAAGCAAGACGTATGATCTTGTTTACATTGCAGTTTTTGCAGTAGTGATGGCAGTTTGCTCATGGATTTCCATTCCGGCACAGGTACCGTTTACTCTGCAGACATTTGGAGTATTTATGGCAGTTGGTGTGCTTGGAGGAAAAAGAGGAACTCTGGCAGTTCTGGTTTACGTTCTTCTTGGAGCAGTAGGAGTTCCGGTTTTTGCAGGATTTTCCGGAGGCATTGGAGCTCTTCTCGGAAATGCAGGTGGATATATCATTGGATTTATCTTTTCCGCACTTGTTATGTGGGCAATTGAGCACGTTTTTGGCAGAAAGCCGGTTGTTCAGATCATTTCCATGATCGTTGGACTGATCGTATGCTATGCCTTTGGAACCGCATGGTTTATGTTTGCCTACACAAGAAGCACAGGTCCGGTAGGCCTTATGGCAGTTCTTGGCTGGTGTGTGTTCCCGTTTATCATTCCGGATCTTATCAAGATCGCACTGGCTTATGTTTTATCAGGAAAGGTACGTAAATATGCAAGATAAAAGCAGTGCTACGGCATATGCTTCTGATGAGGGCACAGAGGAAATAGTCATTCCTCTGCGCCCTCATCATGGTATGTGCCTGGCGTATTTTAAGGGGGAAGGCTACAGTAACGGTTTTACTGCACATATGGCCGAGATGCTGAAGATTTTTCTGGAGGGAAAGAAAATAAGGCTTCATGTGGATACGGATGAGATCTGTTCTGCCTGTCCGAATAATCTGGGCGGACATTGCGAAGCCGGAGATAAAGTGGCAGAGTATGACAATGCCGTGCTGGAAAAATGTGGACTGAAAGCCGGACAGACATTGCACTTCAGCGAATTTACAAAAAAAGTCCAGGAAAAAATCCTTGCGATGGATAAACGTAAGGAAATCTGTGGAAACTGCCAGTGGAACAGTATCTGCGAAGAACAGAAGAGCCGCTGGGCATAAAAGAAAGCAAAAATATAGAAATATAAAAAGTATATGATCTGAGAATGCCGGAGGAAATGGCAATGGCTGTTGCATTTCCTGAAATGATGTCTTGGAATATATACTTTTTTTATTTGAAATATCAGATAATAATATAAATATTTTGAAAACAATTTCTAGTTGAGAAAAAAACAACAATAACCGTGAGGCTTTTTTGCCAGATATGTATAGACAAATAATTTAAGCATTGATAAAATGACAATATGTTAGTTTGAACAAACTAAAGCGTGCTTGACAGAGCACTTCTGCAGAAACTGACATATGTTGAATATCCTGCAGAAGAAATTTCAATTAACCAGAGCAGCTGTAAGGTCATAATCTGGTATAAAGTCGTGTAATATAAAAGACAAAGAGGAGGACAGGTATGCATAAGTGGAAGCTTTTTAAGAAGTCAGCTGCACTCGTTCTGAGTTCAGCGGTGATCGCGTCAGGAGTGCCGGTAACGGCAATGGCGTCTGAGGCGGAAGTTTTTAGTGATGTGTCAGGAGAAACACAAGGAGAGACAGCACAGGAAGAAGGAGAGAACGAGGATCAGGAGTCGGTTTCCCAGGACCAGCTGGAAGTTGGTGAAGCTGATATTCAGTCGGAAGAGCCGGAAGAAAGTGATGCAGAAGCTATTCAGGAAGAAGTAGCAGAAATTTCAACAGAAGAGATTCAACAGGAAGAGGAACCGCAGATCCAGGAGGATACAGAAGAGGCATTCGGTGATGGAGAAGCATTTATGGCAGAAGCAGGCGAGGTTCTTCAGGATGCTTCTGAGATCACTGTTGCAGGAGTGAAATATCTCTGGTCCATGCAGCCGGCAGAGGGATATACACAGATAGGAACAACAGGCGTTTATGTAAAAGTGGCAGACGGGCAGACAGCTCTGAACGGAAAGCTGTACGGAACGACAACCTTAAGTTATTCGGAATTTTATGCCGGGGATACCACTCAGGAGAGCTATGACGCTATCACTTCGGCAACAACGAGTAAAAATCAGATTTTTGCTAATGAGGACAGCACAGAGGTGACCTCTTCCGGATATCAGATCCAGGGTGTGAAGAATGTAAGTGTTGCAGTGGACGCGGAAACCTATGTAGATGCACAGGCGCTGAAAGCTGCTTCCAAGCTTCCGAGAGAGGGTGTCTATACAGAGGCAGCAGATATTACATTGAATGAAGCGCCGTCACAGGAAACAGGACAGTATAAAACACTGAATACAGACGGAACATACAGTGCAACAAAATTCGATGTAAAAGCAACAGTCACAGATGCATCTGCCCAGATCCAGGCACCATCGATCTGGGGCGATTACATGCTGGTGGTAAAAGAAGCCAGCACAAAATATCTCCGCAATTCCAGGCAGGGTGATTTTGCCGTAGGTGGAAATACACTGGGAGTGATCCTTGAAACTGCCTGTGGTAAGAAGGTAGGACTTCGTCATACCTATGAAATCTGGGTACAGCCTTATGAACTTGCATTTTCAGCAGAGTCCGGGCTTATCGGGGAAAAAATTTCAAAAGTGACTTATATTACTCCGGATGGTTCCTACGTATATGAGTTTGGAGATAAAGCACCTCTTGTGAAAAAACAGCCTGAAGAGGGAATGAAAGTACAGGCGGCTTTTGTAAAAGAGAGTACAACCCAGATTAAAGTGGACGGACTTGACAAATATGAAAATCCCAAAGTTTCTGTCTATTATACAACAGGAAGCGGACATGGAAAGCAAACAACCTATGTCGTAGACCATGCAGTGGCAGAAAACGGAATTGTAACTTTTGACAGCAGTGTTGCCAGAGCAGAAGATGAGATCTACACAGTTATGATCTCAAGCGACAATTACGTGGATATGACAAAGAATATCACGCTGACAGGAGAGCCGATCACAGTTGCCAATGTATCTTATTACTGGGTAAAAGGAGCAACAGAAGGATATACACAGATTCCGGGAAGTGATATTTATTATAAAGTGGCAAACGGTCATGAAGCGCTGACAGGAAATCTTTATGGTACAGCGACTCTGACATATGAGGAATTTTATGCAGGAGATGCAACGAGCCGCAAATATGATTCCGTTACATCTGCTACAACCAGAAAAAGCACTGCTTTCGGAAATGCAGATGTTCAGAATCTGACAGAAAATGGATATGAGATCGCAGGAGTAAAAAAGGTTAGTGTAGCTACAGATGCAAAAACGTATGTAGAGGCGCGGATCCTTTCAGAAGCGGGAGAACTTCCGGAAAGCGGAGTATATACAGAAGCAGCAGGGATCACCCTGGGGCGTACTCCGGCGGTAGAGCCTGGGCAGTATAAAAAATTGAATACAGATGGAACATACAGTGCTACAAAATTTAATGTAAAGGCAACTGTGACAGATGCGGAGGCAACACTCAATACATCTTCTCGTTGGGGAGATTATGAGATCAAAGTAAAAGAAACCAGCACAAAATATCTCCGCGACACAAAGAGTGATGCTGATTTTGCAGTTAACTCCGGGATCCAGGGAATGATCCTGGAAACAACAGATGGCGGAAAATATGGTATGCGCCATATGAGCGAGATGTGGCTGCAGGTATATGAGGTTGCGTTTGCAAAAGATGCAGGTCTTGCAGGAAAAACCGTAAACAGGATTACATATATCATGGCAGATGGAGCTTATGTATATGAGTTTGCAAATGGTATTTATATCAAACCGCAGGCAACAGAAGCAATGGCTGTTTCTCCGGAATTTACAGACAGTACCCATGTAAAACTTGCAAATCTTGATAAATATAAAAATCCGAAAGTATCTGTTTTCTATACAACAGGTGTGGGACATGCTTCAAAGACAACATATCTTGCACAGGATGTGGCTGCCGCAAATGGAGTGGTTACATTGGATTCCACTGTAGCGAGACCGGAGAATGAAACTTATACGGTAAAAGTTTCCAGTGATGATTATGCGGATGTTTCTGTTCAGCTGGTGTATGGAACAATTGCCTTTAAAGAAAAGTCGGGAATTCTTTACATTGGAAGTTCCAGACAGCTTGAAGCTACAGGTGAGAACTGCAAAGATGTAACATATTCTTCCAACAATGAAAAAGTTGCATCTGTGGACGCAAACGGAAAAGTAACTGCAAAGGCAGCGGGAACAGCCGTGATCACGGCAACATCTGCAGCAGGAAAGGCTGCACAGTACAAACTTACGGTAAAAACTCCATCCGTGAAACTGAATGTTTCAGCAAAAACACTTTATGTAAAAGGAACTCCGGCTACTGTTACACTGAAAACAACAACAGCAGGTGTTACCGGAAAAGTAACTTATACAAGCAGTAAATCTTCCGTTGCTTCTGTAGACGCAAAAGGAAAAGTAACTGCTGCGTCAGCAGGAACTGCTGTAATTACAGCAAAATGTGGTAATTATAAAGCAACCTGCAAAATTACCGTTAAAAAACCAACTGTAAAAGCTACGGCATCCGTAAACACTTTGTTTGTAGGCGGGACAAGTCAGGTTAAGGTGGACAGAACAGGGCTTACCGGAAAAGTAACTTATGGAAGCAGCAGTAAATCCGTTGCCACAGTAAGTACAAGCGGAAAGATAACAGCGAAAAAAGCCGGAACAGCTACGATCACAGTAAAATGTGGAAGTTACAAAGCAACCTGCAAGATCACTGTTAAAAAAGGCAGCCTGAAGATCACGTCTAAAACTGCGGTAACTGTAAAGACAAAGAAAACAACAACCATCAAGGCGACAGCTACTTCAAAGGCAAAGATCACTTACAGAAGCAGCAATACAAAAATTGCAACGGTAAGCAGCAAGGGTGTTGTCAAAGGTGTGAAAAAAGGAAAAGCTGTTATCTATGTAAGCAGTAACGGAGTTACAAAGAAAGTGACAGTTACAGTAAAGTAATATCCGCTGATATTCCATCTGAAATATTATAACCGAAATATAAAAAACCTTTCCAGAAACCACTTCAGGTCTGCGAAAATACAGTCCTGAAGTGGTAAAAAATAAAAAATTCGATTTTTTTGAAAAATTTTGATTTTTTCTATTGACAAAGGACAGAAACTCTAATATAATAGCTCTTGCAGTTGAGCAACACACAAACAACTGAAACAGAATAACGAAGCGTGGCTCAGTTTGGTAGAGCGCTGCGTTCGGGACGCAGAGGTCGCAGGTTCAAATCCTGTCGCTTCGACTAACAGCTTGAGAATCCCTTGGTTGAGGGGTTCTTTTTTATGTTTGTACATCCTGGAGCTTTTTTCAGTTGATGGAATGATTTCTCTCGATCTTCATATATATTAACGAAACCGAAATACCGGAGGGACGTGCGTTGGCTGGATATCAGCGTTTTGTTGCGTATGTGTACGAGTATCGGAAAGGAAAAAAAGATGGCAGCAGTGGTTATGTGAGGGTGGAGGCCAGAGATAGGAAATGCCGTGTGGAGGTTCATCTGCGCTGCGTTGGACTGGAGCCTGGAAGTCGGTGCAGAGTGTATGGGTTTGTGCGGCAGGAAGGGCTGATGGATGGTATTTTGATCGGAAGCTGTGTTACAGGGCGGGAGCGGATCGAGTGCGCACTGGAGACGGATACAGGGGATATTGGAGGCATGGGAAAAAGTCTTCAGGAGCTTGGAGGACTGCTTCTGATCTCCGATGCCGGCGGATTCTGGGGAACGGAATGGGATGATCAGCCGATCCGGCCGGAGAATTTCCGCGAGTGGAAGAAAAAAGAAACGGAATCTCGGAAGGAAACGGAGAAAACAGGAACGGAATATCAGAAGGCGGCGGAGAAAACAGGCAGAGAGCGGGAAGAAAAGGAAGAAGAAAATCAAAAAGATGGAACCTTGCCAGAAGTGCAGGAAAATCAGAAGGAGTCAGACAGGATCATGACGGTGGAGGAGATTCAGGAGGATGTATTAAAGACATCGGAAACCGGAAATTCATATCAGGCTCCCAGTCCGCATCCGCCGGAGCCACTGCGACCAGGCCAGTCATCACCGCATCCGCCGGAACCACCACGACCAGGCCAGCCGTCACCGCATCCGCCGGAACTACCACGGCCAGGCCAGCCGTCACCGCATTCGCCGAAACCATCGCGACCGGAGCCATCTCGTCCACTTCCGGGAATACCCTGTGATGATCCCTTTAACGACGGCTATTTCACAGACTGCCGCAAGATCAGACCATCGGACTGCAGTGCCTTATGCAGAAAAAACGGCTGTTTCTGCAGCAACCGTTTTGTCATGTACGGATATCAGAATTTCGGCCATCTTCTGCTGTGCAGAAATCCCCGGGGACAGTACATACTGGGAGTACCCGGTGGATACAGCCAGCAGGAACGGTTTATGGCCAATATGTTTGGCTTTCCCTACTTTAAGGAATGTCCGGATATTCATATCCCAGGCGGAAAGGGAGGATACTGGTACTGTTTTATTAACATCTGATCAGAAAAATTTTGGCATCCATATAAGCAAACAGTTTTGCAAATCTGCAGATCACAGCTCCATACCACGAATTTCTACTACCGGGATCGTCTGAGACAGGATATCCCGGTAGTTTTTCATTTCTTCCTCGGAGCAGGCAGAGAATCCCGGTATCAGAACTCCGTCGGAATCCCGGTAAGCCTGGAGATAATAAGCTTTTGCACCGCTTAACCACCGGCTGATCTCCTGAAAATCTTTTTCGGAATGAAGTTCCCTCACAACTGTTGTACGAAATTCATAATCAAGGTGTCCGTCCAGCAGCCATCCGGCAGTTTCCCGGATCCCATCCAGATCAGCATGTACACCGGTAAGCACATGATAGTTGGAAGGACAGGCCTTGATATCCATGGCAACCTTGTTGATCAGGTCAGCTGCTGCGAGATTTTTTACCACGGAGGGGCGGGAACCGTTGGTATCGAGCTTCACATCATAGCCCAGCTCCCTGATCCTGCTGAGAAATTCCGGTAGCTCCGGTGCAAGTGTGGGTTCACCGCCGGAAATACAGACGCCATCGAGAATCCCCTTTCTTTTTTTTAGAAAAGCCAGGATTTCCTCCTGGGAATATTCAGGCTGGGTGTCAGGCTCCACGACAAGAGCTCCATTCTGGCAGAATGGGCAGCGGAAGTTGCAGCCGCCTAAGAATATGGTACAGGCTACCCTTCCCGGATAATCCAGCAGGGTTGTTTTGTTAAATCCACATATTTTCATAGGAAAATCCCCTTGTTTCTCTTATTTATGATACTACAAGCATACTCTCCCTCGGGAAAAGCCGCAAGAGCATGATTGCACAGGAAAGGAAAAAAACGTATAATTTATTCCAATTAATAGCCTTATATTGCAAAAGAAAGGATATAGACATGGCAGAACATACATTGTTAAGAAAACTGGAAAGCCTGTGGGGAGTTCCAATTTTTTATGCAGACGAAACAGGGGAAAATATCCAAAGTCTTGGAGTGTTTTCTGAAAAACAGAATCCGTTGACTGTATCTGAAGAATTGCGTCGGTCTCTGATCTGCCAGGCAAAAGAACAGAATGTACCGGCTATTTGCAAAATATCCGGGAAAATCTATTTTTTCTGCGTACAGAGTGGAGAAAAATATTATCTGTCAGGCCCTGTTTGTGTGGAACAGCTAAGTTATGTGGAAATTCACCAGTTTTACAAAAAATACCATATGTCTGTGAGGGAGGAGCGCCATCCGGACAGAATGACCCTGAACCGGATGCTGAATTTCGTAAGTTTTCTGTATGAGCTCCTGGAAGGAAACGATGTACAGCCAGACGATCTTATGGAGAAAAACAACCTCATCGAGGAAAAAGAGATCCGGGAGGAGAACGATACGGTTCGTATCGAACTGGATAAACCAGATGGGACAGCTTACCACCATACATACATGGAAGAACGCTATGTAATGGACTGTATCCGAGAGGGAAACGTGGAGGAAATTAATGAGCGGGCATCCGGACTCTTTGAAAAAGCAGGAATTCTTTCCAAGAAACATTTTAATAATCAGCGAAATCTGGCTATTGTAACAACAACTATGGCTACAAGAGAGGCCATAGCGGGAGGCGTAGCGCCGGCAGATGCCTACCGCCTCAGCGACTATCTGATTAACCAGATTGATCAGTGCCAGACAATGGAAGAGATGATTGAGCTGAACCGAAGATGTCTTTATAAATTTACAAAACTGGTGGCAGATACCAAAAAAACGAGAAATTTTTCCAGCTACACAGAACAGTGCAAGGATTATATCTCCCAGAATTATCACCATAAAATCTATCTGGAGGATATTGCAGAAGCCATTGGAATCAGCCAGGGGCATCTTTCCAGGATTTTCCGTCAGGATACAGGGGAAAAGATTCAGGATTATATTCTGAAATTCCGCGTAAAAAGAGCTGCCAATCTCCTGAAATATTCGGATGCGACTCTGTCGGAGATCAGCGATTATGTCTGCTTTAATTCCCAGAGTCATTTTGGCAGTGTATTTAAAGAATTTATGAAGATGACTCCCAGGCAATATCGGGAAAAATATAAGCGTAAGGAATTTTATTCCTGAATGAGTTTATAAAAATATTAGAATTATGTTGGAAAAATAACAAAAACATCAAAAATATGATAACGAAAATCGAAAATCTTTGCTTATAATATGCTTGTGGTTGAGACATACCTAATTGATCCGCCAGGAGCAGGGCGCGCAGAAAAATTTACATGTTCTGAAACGGATCGTTAAATCAACATAAAAAAGGTGGAGGAAAGAAATGCAAAAGTTAAAACACGAACCGGCATATTATGAAACGACAAAGTTTAAATGGAGACAGCGTATCGGTTTTGGTATCAGTGACTATGCTTGTAATCTTGCATACCTTCTTGCCAATACATATCTTCTCTTCTATTACACAAACTGCGCGGGACTTGCAGCTGGAGCTGTTGGATTTATGTTCGTTGTAACAAAATTCATCGATGCTTTCACAGACTACATGGTAGGTGCAATGATCGACCGTACAGATACAAAAATGGGACGTTACCGTCCGTGGATGCTTTATGGAGCACCGGTCCTTGCAGTTGGTATGGTTCTTCTGTTTTCCGTTCCGACAGGATGGAGCGCAGGCGCAAAACTTGCATGGGCATATGTAACTTACGTTATCTTCTCATTTGGTTACACTCTGGTAAACATTCCGATGGCACCGATCGTATCTTCTTTGTCACCGTCCGCAACAGAGCGTACAAAGATTTCAACAACACGTACTGTATTTTCAAACCTTGGATCACTGACCTCTTCCCTGTTTGTGCTTCCGATGGTATACTTCTTCTCCGGATCCAAAAATGCAACAGGAGCAGCACTGGCTACCGGATACCGTAACACAAACATTGTACTTGGAATCATCGTTATCATCATCATGGCAATCTGCGTATTCTCTATCGTGGAGATCAACCCGCCGACACAGTCCGCAGGAAAAAGCTCCCTTGTTAAAGATATCAGCAGCCTTGTAAAGAACAAATATTACATCATGTTCCTGGGTGAGGTATTCTTCCTCTTCCTTGGATACCTTTCCATGTACGGAGCAATGCAGTATTACTATACTTACATTGTTGGTGATGTAAGCGGAATGTCACTTGCACTTACTTTACTTACCTTACTTGCTATCCCGACCATGATCCTTGCCGCTTACCTCAATGGTAAGGGAATCGCGAAGATCAAACTGATCCAGTTTGGTGCGATTGTAGATATCATTGGTTATGCAATCCTGTTCTTCACATCTGACGGAACAATTGCAACCGCAGCACTTGGACTGATCGGACTTGGATTTGGTTTCCGTTCCAGTATGTTCTTCTCCATGATGCCTGACATCTTTGACTACACAGAGTGGCAGGTAGGAAGAAACCTTGGTGGAACACAGAACGCAATCCAGGGATTTGTAAACAAAGTTTCATCTGCAGCAGCATCTGCTATCGTATCTGCTCTTCTTGTATGGGGTAACTACGATGCATCCAAACTTGACAAAGCAATCGCAGATGGTGTAGATATCGCAACAAAATATCCGCAGACACATACAGCAATCAACTTTGCATTTGGTGGTCTTGCGCTGGTATCTACAGTGATGGCAGTTGTTGTACTTCTTCCGTATGATCTGGATAAAAAATATCCGCAGATTCGTGCAGATCTTGACAAACGCCATAAAGAGAACGCATAAAACAATACAGAAATCAAAATAAGGAGCATCGAAAGGTGCTCCTTTCAATTACAGAAAAAGAAATTTTCAGGAGGAAAAATAATATGTGGAATTATGCCTATACAGTACCGGAAAACAAAAAAGTAAGAGTGATTGTGCACACAGACTGCAAAAACGAGGCAGATGACCAGTATGCGGTAGCACATCATCTCATGACACCAAGATTCGATGTAAAAGGTCTTGTTGCAGGTCATTTCTGGAAAAACCCACAGCAGTACGGTGAGCTTGGTACTGCACAGGCAAGCTATGATGAGATCATCAAAGTTATGGATCTTATGGGCCTTAAGGACCAGTATCCGGTAAAACTTGGTGCGCCGCGTGCCCTTGAGGATGAACACACACCAATCGATTCCGAGGGTGCAAGATTCATCATTGAAGAAGCGATGAAAGAGGATAAAAGACCGTTATACATCGCATGCCAGGGCGCTATCACAGATGTTGCATCCGCACTTCTGATGAAGCCGGAAATCGCAGAGCGAATGACAGTAATCTGGATCGGTGGAGCGGATTATCCAAAGGGAGGATTTGAGTTCAACCTGATGATGGATATCAACGCCGCAAACGTAGTATTTTCCTCCAAAGTACCGGTATGGCAGGTACCGATGAGCCTTTACAAAGTGATGGCTGTTTCTCTTGCAGAGCTTCAGCTGAAGGTCCGTCCATGCGGAAAGATCGGAAAATATCTTTTCGAGCAGCTGGTAGATTTCAACCATGTAGCAGCCAAGTACGAAATGGACTGGCCGCAGGGTGAAATCTGGGGACTTGGCGATCAGGGAACCATCGCGGTTCTGATGGAAGAGCTGGAAAAAGTAAGCTACGATATGGTACCTGCTCCGAGAATCGCTGAGGATATGACTTACATTCACGGACAGAACAACCGTGAGATCCGTGTTTACAAATATCTGGACGCAAGACTGACACTGGAAGATTTCTTTGCAAAACTTGCACTGAATTTCGGTGACGAGAAATAAATTCTGAGGTAAAATGAAAATGAAAAATTATCTGGTTTTTGATGCAGGCGGAACATTTACGAAATACGCGTTAATGGACGAAAATGCAGAAATTCTTGAAAAAGATAAAGTTCCTACACCGGACTATCGAACAAAGACAAAAGAGGACTATTATGCGGTTCTGGACGGTGTTGTAGAAAAATACAGAAACCGCATCGAAGGGATTGCCATCAGCATGCCTGGTATGCTGGACAACAAGGACGGTTACTGTGTAACCGCGGGATATCTTGCATATCTTGCAGGAAGCACAGTTGGAACAGAGCTTTCCAAACGTTACGGAATCCAGGTTTCTGTAGAAAACGATGGAAAATGTGCGGCACTTGCCGAGTTCTGGAGAGGAAGCCTTAAGGGCTGTACAAACGGAGCGGTTGTTGTTCTGGGTTCCGGCGTTGCAGGCGGAATTATCCTCAACGGAAAACTTTTCCGCGGAAATCATTTCACAGCGGGTGAGTACAGCTATGTGTGCACAGATGCGAAGAAGCCGGAAGAGATGGACAGTTACTGGGGAATGAGCAGCGGTGCGGAAGGTCTTGCAAAGATTGTTGCAAAGCATACGGGTGAGGACTGGCAGACTTACGACGGGCTGAAGATATTCAGCCTGGCAAATGACGGTGATGAAAAAGTTCTCGCAGGACTTAAAGAATATACGGACAGTCTGGCTGTACAGATCTACAACCTGAATATTTATCTGGATCTGGATATTATCGCGATCGGCGGCGGTATCAGTCAGCAGCCGATTCTGCATAAATATCTGCAGAGGAGCCTGGATGAGGTACTGGAAAATATTCCGCTGAGAAAAATCTCTCCATACGTTCCGGAACCAAAGATCACAAACTGTAGATTTTACAATGATGCAAATTTGATTGGTGCTTTATATCACTTCATGAACAAATAAGCGGTGAAAACCACTTATTTATTCATGAGGAAGTAGCGAAGCGGATTCCGAATGTCCGTTTGAATATATTACATAAGGAGGACTCCAGAATGTCATTTCCAAAGAATTTTTTATGGGGCGGCGCAGTTGCTGCCAATCAGTGCGAGGGTGCATACAATGAGGACGGAAAAGGTTTATGCACACAGGATGTAACACCACACGGAATCGTAGGACCAAGAACAGAAGAGCCTACAGAAGACAACATGAAACTTATCGGAATTGATTTTTATCACCGTTACAAAGAAGACGTGAAATTATTTGCAGAGATGGGATTCAAAGTATTCCGTACCTCTATTGCGTGGAGCCGTATTTTCCCGAACGGAGATGAGGAGACACCAAACGAAAAAGGCCTTCAGTTCTATGATGATCTTTTTGACGAGTGCCATAAATACGGAATTGAGCCGTTGGTAACAATTTCCCATTATGAGACACCACTTCATCTTGCAAAGACCTACGATGGCTGGGTAAACAGAAAGATGATCGGCTTCTATGAGAGATATGTAAGAACTATTTTTGCAAGATACGGAAAAAAAGTTAAATACTGGCTGACATTCAACGAAATCAACTCCGTTCTTCATGAGCCATTCTTAAGCGGCGGCATTTACACAGAAAAGGACAAGCTTTCCCAGCAGGCTGTTCATCATGAACTGGTTGCAAGTGCCCTTGCTACAAAGATCGGCCATGAGATGATGCCGGATGCCAAGATCGGCTGCATGATCTTAAGCATGCCGATGTATCCGCTGACACCGTGCCCGGATGATGTGATCAAGACTATGGAGAGCGTTCACAAGAACGATTTCTTTGGCGATGTACATGTTCGTGGATACTATCCAGGATACATGAAACGCTATTTCCGTGAGAACAATATTGAGATCAAATTTGAGCCAGGCGATGAGGAGATCCTCAAAAATACCGTGGATTTTGTTTCCTTCAGCTACTACATGAGCATCTGTGAGACAGCAGATCCTGCAAAGCAGACAAAAGGAAAAGGCAATCTTATGGGCGGTGTTCCGAACCCGTATCTGGAAGCTTCCGACTGGGGATGGCAGATCGACCCGAAAGGTCTCCGCTATGTGCTGAACTACTACTGGGATCGTTACCAGAAACCGCTGTTCATTGTTGAGAACGGACTGGGCGCAGTAGACAAGCTTGTTGAGAAAGACGGCGTTATGACCGTTGAGGATGACTACCGTATCGACTACCTCCAGAAACATCTTCTCCAGGTAGAGGAGGCGCTCGAAGATGGTGTAGACGTTATGGGTTACACATCCTGGGGCTGCATCGACCTTGTCAGCGCGTCCACAGCAGAGCTGAAAAAACGCTACGGCTACATCTACGTGGACCGCAACAACGATGGAACAGGTACACTGAACCGTTATAAGAAAAAATCCTTCTATTGGTATAAAGATGTGATCGCTACCAATGGTGAGTCACTTCACAAATAATCTGGCTGCTTGACTTTCCGGAAAAAAAGCAGATATAATGCATTCATTGACGCAGACAATGGAGTTCGCGAGAGCTTCCGTTGTCTGCGTTTTTCTGTTATACAATAAGAAAACGCTGCAGAAATTAGTGTGGAAATTTCTGTGGCGTTTTTTGTGTTGCAAATATCTGTTTTGCAGCAGATTGACATGAAATACCGGAAAAGCTATAATCGAACGGACAGAAGGCTGAGAACAGTCTTAGTTTGAACAGATAGAATCCCGGAGCTTTTTCCGGAATGTGAAGTTACAGGAGGAGTAAAAACGTGACAGATCAGGAACGTTTTATGAAAGAGGCAATCCGCCAGGCAAAAAAGGCCCGTGCATTGGAGGAAGTGCCGATCGGCTGCGTGATCGTGCATGAGGGAAAGATTATAGCCAGAGGCTACAATCGTCGCAATACAGATAAAAATACCTTATCCCATGCAGAGCTTAATGCTATCCGAAGGGCAAGTAAAAAGCTGGGAGACTGGCGTCTGGAGGGATGCACCATGTATGTAACGCTGGAGCCTTGTCAGATGTGTTCCGGTGCACTGGTACAATCCAGGATCGATGAGGTGGTGATCGGCTGTATGAACCCGAAAGCAGGCTGTGCCGGATCTGTGATGAATCTTCTTCAGATCGAAGGCTTTAATCATCAGGTAAAGATCACAGAAGGGGTATTGGAAGAGGAATGCTCCGAAATGCTTTCCACATTTTTCAGGGAACTGCGGGAGAAAAAGAAGCAGGCAAAAATCCTGAAGAAGCAGGAAGCAGAGCGCCTTGCCGGGCAGACACAGTCAGAGAGCGCGGAACAGAAAGAAAAGTCCCGGGAGATTTACTCTTGACAGAATCCTGTGAAAATATCAAAATAAAATCATAAATGGATTTCACTATTACAGACAGAAAATCCATTCAGACCAAGCGAAAGTCGTTGATACAGGAACGACAGAAAATGGAGGAACAAAAAATGGAACTTGAAGCTTTAAGAAAAGACATGGTAGCAGCAATGAAGGCCAAAGATAAGGTAACAAAGGAAGCAGTTTCCGCACTGATCGCAGCAGTAAAAAAAGCTGCCATTGATGAGGGATGCCGTGATGACATCAAAGGAGAGCTTGTAGACAAAGTTATCCTGAAAGAGCTGAAAACAGCAAAAGAGCAGATCGACACCTGCCCTGCAGAACGTACAGATCTGAAAGAGGAGTATCAGGCAAGATATGATATCATTGCGAAATATGCTCCGAAGCAGATGGATGAAGCAGAGATCAAGGCTTATATAGAGGAGAAATTTGCAGATGTTCTGGCAACAGGAAATAAAGGCCAGATCATGAAGGCAGTTATGGGAGATCTGAAGGGAAAGGCAGACGGCAAGCTGATCAATCAGGTAGTTGCCGGATATTGTAAATAAAATAATAGTACAAAAAATCCCGCCGGATCAGTCATAAATGACGGACCCGGCGGGAATGCTGTTTATATAGAGATCATATATTATAACCTTTTTTACGCGCGCCGCACCTCGGAATGGTCTCACAGACGTTACCTTTACAGTTAACTCAGCCCAGGCACCCTCACGGCACACAAGAGCTTCTGCTTAGTGCTGCTGCATTCCTGCCCTGACACGGTTCACAGATTCCTGTTGCGTAAGACCCAGACGTCAACGCCACTTATAAAGGGCTGCTCTGCAAGATACAAGCCTCAGATTGGCATCACCCCTGCTGTAGCGGATTGCAGGTACAGGGCACCGCTATCTCCCCGGCTGCGCGGAATTTAATTATAGACGCTGAAGCCGGATTTGTCAAGGTACAGACCGAAATAAATCAGTTCATATTAAGTGTACAGTACTGTACCGCCCCGTTTTTGGTGTTGCGAAGGGTGAAGCTGATATAGGCGGACTGCTTCGCGGAAAGGTTTCCGATACGGAGCATGGAAGAAGAAGCCCCGCTATTAGGAGCGTTGTAATTGGTACTATACTGTGTATGGGTCCGGTTGTTGTTGAAAGAAACGCCTGTGATCTTCCAGCCATTTGCAGCGGTGCATTTCATGACAGCATTCTTCTGTGCCTTGTTGGTGTAACGAAAGGCGTTATGGCCGGAGCTTTTGAATTTTCCGGCAAGATTGCCTTTTACACCTGTGATGGAGACGGATTTCAACGGGTTGACATAACGAAGCACCTTGATGGTGGAAGTATAGGTTTTGTTTCCGACCTTGAAGGAAATCTTTCCGGTTCCGGGCTTTTTAACGGCAAAACCGATATTGTAGAAATGATCGGAGTGAGTGTACGGTTTTGCACCCTTGCGGAAAGCCTCCGTGGTACTTTTGAAGCTGCTGGAACCGAAGGAGTCCAGTGCGATCACAGATCCTCCGCTGACTACTTTAACATTGGATTTGAGAATGTTCTGTTTAGCAGGAATATTGCTGATCGAGATCTCATCGTATCCCAGGTCCTTTCCGGATGTGGGCATATAAACGATCCGGGTTTTGGAATAATTGATCGCTGCACTGGCGGCGAGAGGAGTCATGGCGCATACCATGGCTGCGGCTAATAAAGCGCAGGATAGTTTTTTGAGGATTTTTTTCATAGGACGCTCCTTTCCTGGTGAAAATTTTCTGTAAACATACGAAAGTTACTGATAATTTTATTTTACGATGAGATACAGGTAAAGTCAATCAATACACTCGCTGTTTTCGTGCTTTTTTGGCTATTGTACACTGCCTGAAAATGCTTTATAATATTATATTGTGTAAAACTCTGTGAAAAGAGAGGATACAGTAGTTGTTCTGCAGAAATACGTCAGGTGGAATATCTGTCTTATATGCAGACAGCAACAAATAAAATGTGCACATAAGAGGGCATAGAATGGAGGACGCTATGATTAAAAGAATCGGTCTGCTGACAAGCGGTGGTGACTGTCAGGCACTGAACGCAACCATGAGAGGCGTTGTAAAGGGTCTGAGCAACAGCGTTGAGAACCTTGAGGTTTATGGATTTGATGACGGATATAAGGGACTGATCTACGGGAAATACCGTATGCTTACAGCCAGGGACTTTTCCGGAATCCTGACTCAGGGCGGAACTATTCTCGGAACATCCAGACAGCCATTCAAACTGATGCGGGTTCCGGATGAGAAGGGACTGGATAAGGTTGAGGCCATGAAACAGACTTACTATAAGCTCTGTCTTGACTGTCTTGTGATCCTCGGCGGAAACGGAACGCAGAAAACCGCCAATCTTCTCCGCGAGGAAGGCCTGAATATCATCCATCTTCCGAAGACCATTGATAATGATATCTGGGGTACAGATATGACCTTTGGCTTCCAGAGCGCTCTGGAGATCGCAACAAATGCCATTGACTGCATCCATACAACAGCTGCATCTCATGGACGTGTATTTATTGTTGAGATCATGGGACATAAGGTCGGAAGCCTTACACTGAATGCCGGTGTTGCAGGCGGAGCAGATGTGATCCTGATCCCGGAGATCCCATACGATATCAATAAGGTTGTAGAAGCCATCCAGAAGCGTAACAAGGCAGGCAAGCGTTTTACCATTCTTGCAGTAGCTGAGGGAGCTATCTCAAAAGAAGATGCAGAGCTTCCGAAGAAAAAATACAAAGAAAAGCTTGCGGAAAGAGCGAAGAAATATCCGTCTGTATCCTATGAGATCGCAGACCAGATCCAGCAGGTGACCGGAAGTGAGGTACGTATCACAGTTCCGGGACATATGCAGCGAGGCGGAGAGCCATGTGCATATGACCGCGTTCTTTCCACAAGGATCGGTGCCGGTGCAGCGCAGGCGATCATGGATGAGGAATACGGTGTTATGATCGGTGTCATCAACGGCAAGATCAAGAGGGTTCCTCTTGCTGAATGCGCAGGCAAGCTGAAGATGGTATCTCCAAAGGATCAGCTTGTAAAAGCAGCCAAACAGATCGGAATCAGTTTTGGCGATTAATGAATTATGAGTCATCTGGCCGCCGCGGGAGTCTTTCCGCGGCGACTGTGGCGAAGAGAAGGAGAGTTTTATGAGTTATACTGCTCTTTACCGTAAATTTCGTCCCGACAATTTTGACGATGTAAAAGGACAGGATCATATTGTGACAACACTGACCAACCAGATCAAGGCGAACCGTATCGGACACGCATACCTGTTCTGCGGAACGCGTGGTACCGGAAAAACTACGGTTGCAAAGATCCTGGCGAAGGCAGTAAACTGTGAACATCCTGTAAATGGCAGCCCCTGCAATGAATGTGCCATGTGCAAGGCCATTCAGGCGGGAACTGCCATGAATGTGATCGAAATCGATGCAGCCTCTAACAACGGTGTTGATAACATCCGTGAGATCCGTGAGGAAGTGGCTTATCGTCCAACAGAGGGTAAATACAAGGTTTATATCATCGATGAGGTGCATATGCTCTCAACAGGTGCATTTAATGCTCTTCTGAAAACATTGGAGGAGCCGCCTTCTTATGTTATTTTTATCCTGGCGACTACAGAGGCCCACAAGATACCGATCACAATACTGTCCAGATGTCAGCGCTATGACTTTCACCGGATATCCATTGATACCATTGCTGCCAGACTTTCCGAGCTTCTGACAGCAGAAGGGGTGGAAGCAGAGGAGAAGGCTGTACGCTATGTGGCAAAAAAAGGCGACGGGTCCATGCGAGATGCCCTGAGTCTTCTGGATCAGTGTATTTCCTTTTATCTGGGACAGGTGCTTACTTATGATAAAGTCCTGGATGTTCTGGGAGCTGTGGATACAGAGGTATTCAGCAGACTTCTCCGAAAGGTTCTTTCCGGCGATGTGACAGGTTCCATCCATGTGCTGGAGGACCTGATCACAGGCGGCCGGGAGCTGGGACAGTTTGTATCAGATTTTACCTGGTATATGCGAAATCTTCTGCTTGTGAAGACTTCCGAAAATCCGGAGGAAGCCATTGATGTTTCTTCTGAGAATCTGAAGCTTCTGAAGGAAGAGAGCGGGATGACAGATGTGGAGACGCTGATGCGTTACATTCGTATTTTTTCCGATCTGTCCAATCAGATCCGTTTTGCAAGCCAGAAGCGTGTATTGGTGGAAATCGCACTGATCAAGCTGTGCAGACCGGCCATGGAGACAAATCTGGACTCTGTTCTTGACAGGCTTCGTGTCCTGGAAAAGCAGATGGAGGAACGGCCTGTGCAGCAGGTGATCGTTCGGGAGAGCGAGGCCGGTGGAGCCGGGGAACCGGGGGCGGCAGTGACCGGTACAGCAACGGTACAGCAGCAGAAACCACAGAAGGCAGCTCCTGAGGATCTTCAGAAGATCGTGGCAGGCTGGCGTGCCATCGTGGGTCAGACTACCGGACTTTTCAAGCAGTCCCTGCAGCGTGCAGTCCCCAAGTATAACGGAGAAACAGGAGATCCCATCCTTTATGTGGAATTCCAGGATTTTCTGGGGATGAATTATGTAGACAATCCGGAGGCGAAGAAAGAGCTTCAGGACATTATTGCTGCCCGGACAGGCAAAAGCGTGGAGATACATATGCTGGTAGCCAACAAACATCAGCACACCAATCTCGCGCAGATTACAGTAGACGATGCACTTCGGGAGAATATCCACATGGATATCGTAGTGGAAGAAGACCCGGATGAGGAGTCATAAATCCGTAAACAAAAAACAGGAGGAAAGTATTATGGCAAAAAGAGGTGGATTTCCTGGCATGGGTATGCCGGGAAACATGAATAATCTTATGAAACAGGCGCAGAAAATGCAGCGTCAGATGGAAGAAAACCAGAAAGCTCTTGAGGAAAAAGAGTTTACAGCAACAGTAGGCGGCGGAGCTGTTTCCGTTACAGTTTCCGGTAAACGTGAAATAACAAAGGTCACACTTTCCGAGGAAGCGGTAGATCCGGATGATATCGAGATGCTTGAGGACATGATCGCGGCAGCAACAAATGAGGCGCTCCGTCAGGTTGAGTCCGAGTCAGCAGCAGTGATGTCCAAACTCACAGGCGGCCTTGGCGGTCTTGGCGGAGGTCTTCCTTTCTGATGGAATATTACAGCAGCCATATCAATAAACTTATTGAGCAGCTTTCCCATCTTCCGGGGATCGGAGCCAAATCTGCCCAGCGTCTTGCATTTCATATCATGAATATGCCGAAGGACCAGGTGGAGCAGCTGACCGCCTCCATTACCGATGCAAGGCAGAATGTTCAGTACTGTAAGTGCTGTTACACGCTGACAGACCAGGAGCTTTGTCCGATCTGCGCCAATCCCAAAAGGGATCACAGCACGATCATGGTGGTTGAGAATACCAGGGATCTGGCAGCATATGAGAAAACAGGTAAATTTGATGGTGTATATCATGTACTTCATGGTGCGATCTCCCCGATGCTTGGGATCGGGCCGGATGATATCAAACTGAAGGAACTGATGAAGCGCCTTCAGGGGGATGTAAAGGAAGTTATTGTGGCAACCAATTCCAGTCTTGAAGGCGAAACAACAGCTATGTACATCAGTAAGCTGATCAAACCGACCGGGATCAAAGTAAGCCGTATCGCCAGCGGAGTTCCGGTGGGCGGTGATCTGGAGTATATTGATGAGGTGACACTTCTCCGGGCACTGGAAGGAAGAGTGGAACTATAACCGGATCAGGTGAAAAATTCCCTGAGGGATTGCAAAAAGTGATAAGCAGCCAGGAAATTTCCCCAGATTATAAAGGAGGTGAGACTGGTGGCAAAAAAGAAAGCAACCTCATCGGATGTGGCAGCACGCGCAGGAGTTTCCCAGGCAACGGTATCCATGGTGCTGAACCGGAAATATAATGTTTCTTTTTCGAGAGAAACTGTGGAGCGGGTGGAGCAGGCGGCCAGAGAGCTTGGCTATGAGCTTCCCGGACGTCGGAAACACAAAGCTGACAGAAAAGAAAAGCTGATCGTTGTTTTCTGCCCCACACTCACCAGTCCCTATTATGTACTGCTGCTTCAGGGGATCGAGGCTGTGGCCAATGAGCAGGGATATGGGGTATTTATCTGCAACACCCAGCGCGATGCGGGGTTGGAAGAAAAATATCTCCGTATGATGCAGACCATGCGGCCGGCAGGGATCATCTATACCTGCAATCCTCATCCGGATTTCCAGCATCAGGTAGAAAAGATCGCAAAAGAAACACCACTGGTCATCATCAGCAACAAGGAAAAAACAACCACGGTAGATGCTATCAATCAGGACAACACAGTGGTAGGAAGGCTGATGGCCAGACATCTTCTTGATCTGGGGCACACGGATGTGGCATTTATCACGCCGCCACTTACCAGACGGCAGTGGCAGCGATCCAAGCGTGTGGAGGGCTTTGTTCGCGAGTTTGAAAAAGAGGGAAAAAAGGATCATGTGCTCATCAAGGCGGCAGATGAGTCCAATGACAGAAAAATCCCGCGGATGGATTCCGAGTATGCCATGGGCTACGAGCTGACCATGGAGCTTCTCCAGGAAGGACAGAAATTTACGGCTATCGCAGGACAGAATGACATGATGGCCATAGGCGCCATTGATGCGCTGCATGAAATGAGGATACACGTTCCGAAGGATGTTTCTGCCATAGGGTGCGACAATATTTTTTATTCCGGCATCCGCAGGATCTCCCTGACAACCATTGATCATTTTGTTGCGCTGAAGGGAAGAGATGCCTGTGACATCATCATCCGTAAGATCGACATGAATGATAAATTTTACCTGGATGAAAGACCTGCCAGCCTGTATAATATCGAAT
>OLPL01000609.1_pt1 | contig 26267 bp, 20 predicted proteins | sample 1673211 | NCBI WGS metagenome assembly OLPL01 (sample SAMEA3136766, study PRJEB25190) | human gut metagenome | reverse complement strand
TCGATGATGATCATATCCTTACCTTTGACATCAGCACCGAGGAACTCATGGGCAACGATCGGGTTGCGTCCGTCAATGATGGTAGAGTAGTCGCGGCGTTTGTAGAACATACCCATGTCAACACCGAGGTTGTTTGCCATGTAGATAGCACGGCCCATACCGCCCTCATCCGGGCTGATGACCATCAGATGATCCTTGTCGAGCTTCATATCCGGTGCATTGCGCAGGATGTTTTTGATGAACTGGTAAGCCGGCTGGATGGTTTCAAATCCATGCAGCGGAATCGCGTTCTGGACACGCGGGTCGTGAGCGTCGAAGGTGATGATGTTTTCTACGCCCATAGCAGTCAGCTCCTGCAGACCAAGTGCGCAGTCGAGAGACTCTCTTCCAGATCTCTTGTGCTGGCGGCTCTCATACAGGAATGGCATAATGACATTGATTCTGCGGGCTTTTCCACCGATGGCTGCGATGACACGCTTCAGATCCTGGAAGTGGTCGTCCGGAGACATGTGGTTGGTGTAGCCGCACAGAGAATAGGTCAGGCTGTAGTTGCAGACATCGAGCAGAATGTAGATATCGTCACCGCGGACAGATTCGTTGATGATACCCTTTGCCTCGCCTGAACCGAAACGCGGAACCTGAGACTGGATAATGTAGCTGTCACGCTCATATCCTTCATAGGCAGCGACATATTTTTCCGCAAATTCATTGCCGCGTCCCTTTCTCCAGCTGACCAGATAATCGTCGACCTTTTTTCCAAGTGCGGCGCTGCTGTTCAGCGGGATCAGTCCCAGTCTTCCGATTGGCAGTGTGTCAAAATGTCCTTCAGTTCCCTTACTCATGCTTTGGTTCCTCCCAAAAGTTTTTTCTGGATCCGAATATCGTTTCCAAAAAGTTTAATGATGGTGTAGTTACTTGAAATTCGTGAAAAGGTACGTTCCGAGTACGTCTCCATGAAGCGGTCAAGGGGCAGGTTCGTGGAGATGATCGTCGATTTCTTCCGCAGGATGCGTTCGTTGATGCAGAGAAAGAGCTGGGAAGAGACGAAGCTGTTGGTCAGTTCCGTACCTAAATCATCGATGATCAGAAGATCGCAGTCAAAGATATTGGCGTGAGCGTCTTTTGCTTCTTCTGAACTGGAAAAGGTGTAGCGTGCAAACAGGTCAAACAGATCAAATGCAGTAAAATAAATCACACAGAACGACTGCTCAATCAGCTCGCGGGCAATACAGTGCGAAAGAAACGTTTTTCCGACACCGGTGTCGCCGTAAAAGAAGAGATTTTCAAACGACGAGCCGAAATTGCGGACGAACGCCTGGCTTTTTTCGAGCGCGGCAGCAGCGGCCTCGCGGGAAGTGAGCGGTGTTCCGGTACTGGTCAGGCTGTCCGAGTAGTAATCCAGAGAGAACTGGCTGAAATTTTCGGCTTTCAGAAGCTCCTCCACGTTGGACTGCCGGTACAGAAGATCGACGGCAGCTTTTTTGAAGCAGGCGCATTTCTGCGTGCCGTTGATGTAGCCGGTGTCGCGGCAGAGCGGGCAGTCATACGTCAGCTCGAGATAGTCTGCCGGGTAGCCGTGCATGGAAAGGAGCGCCGCGCGTTCCTGGGAACGGTCACGGATGGCAGCATTCAGGTCGAGATCCATGGAAGCGTCTCCGTTCAGCATCGCTTTTGCTTTCCGAACCGAGAGGGATGCAATCTCGGCGTCGATTTCCGCAAGGCGCGGAATCTTTTCATAAGCAATGCGGATGTGCTCCTGCTGTTCTCTCTGGTGGCGGAGCTGCCGTTCGTTGTACATGCGCATAATCGCATCGTATTGCGGGTTTGTCAGTGCCATAGTTGTTTCGTCCTCCGGGCGTTATTTCAGAAGCTGTTCTTCTAACTTCTGGTAGTCGTATTCTCTCTGATGGAAATTGTTGAAGCGGTTACTTGAAGCAGCAGGAGCGGTTTTTCGTGCCGCATTCTGATCAGAAGCGGTTTTCTTCCTTTTCTGGTGCTCCGCATCGCGCTGTTCGACGTCTGCCATGGAGCGGACGCCCTGTTCCTTCCATTTGGAGAGAATGCCTTCCGCGTACTGGAAGCTCGGCTGGCCGATCTTGGAAACGGTGCGCTGACAGGCTTCGGTGATAAGATCAATCGTAAAACCGTAGGTATTCAGCCAGCGGTCCATCATCTCGGCTTCTTTTTCCACCGGTGCGCGGTTGCGGATGCCGAATGCTTTCAAAATTGTGTAGTAATGTTTGTTGAATGTCGTGGTCTCCTGTTTGGCAGAGGCAACATCGCGGATTCCGCTTTCCTGCCAGGCGAGTCCTACCTTTTTCAGGTAGTGGATGCTGGTGCTTCCCTTCGAAACACAGTATTCCACCAGGTATTCCAGAAGATCCGCGGAAAAGTGGAGATCATCATAGAAAAACATGATGCATTCGATTTCCGTTGGCGACAGAAGATGACCGAAATACGTCTGCGCAACGTAAAGAACGTGCTGCAGTTCTTCGCGGCTGCCGGGAGCGTGTTTTTTTTCTGCTGACTGTCCGGAAATACCGGAACTGGAAAGATCATCTGCCGGAGAAGAGGCAGATGGGGCAGAAACGGCCGGCTGTGGTGATGGAGCCGGGGTCTGTTCCGTCTGCGGGATTTCAACGGATACAGCAGAAACAGCCGGTGCAGCCGCAATCGGGCCGGAAATCGAGGATTCCGGTGTTGGAAGGATTCCGCTTTCTTCCTTCCGGACAAGCGGCAGAAAGGCGATTCCGGTCGGAACGCTTTCCCCGGTGGTGTAGGAGAGCGAGAGGAGTCCCTGCTTCTCCCAGTATTTCAGCGCCCGGACGATATCGTTTTCCGTGCAGGAAAAAAAATCTGCCATCGATGACAGAGTGGAATCCTGCTGATGGTCTTTGACCAGCTTCAGCAGATAAAGGTACACTTTTACAAATTCTCCGTTGGCTGCGGGCATATATTGTTCCAGAAAAAGATCCGGCACAGCAGTCACACTGGCCAGGCAGTCATTGTTTAATGTCAGCATACTCAAAATTACACCATCCTGTTCTTATCGTGCGGCAGATTTTTACTTTTAGCGATCTGTTTTTTATTATACGTCTTGCCTTCTCATACACAACCAAGTATAACACAGTATTTTCGACAAGTGAATAGGTGTTTTGCGGAAAAAACATTCCGGGAAAAAGGCACGGTGGATGAAAAAGGACTGTGGACAATGTGGATAATGTGGAGAAATCCGTTTTGTGAAATATTATCATCTACCAAAAATGTTGAAAAATGGAGGAAAACAGGGAAGTATAGGACTTTCTGGTGATATCGTTATGTAAACAAAGTTATACACAGGAAATCCACATTGTGTGGATCGTAAAAATGTGTATAAAATTGTGGACAATGTGGATAACTCTGAAAACAGGCGAAAATACAGGAAAATAGCTGTGAATAAAAATGTGCGTAACTATTTGGCGAAAAGACAGATTGTGTGGATTCGGAGCAAAAAAAGACCCTGTGGAAAAAAGGAAAACTCCATTTTCCACAGGGAGCAGGTAAAGCGAAAGAATGATTTTATTTTTCGGAAGCAAGAAGCTCCTCACCGATTTTTACAACGTCTCCGGCACCCATGGTGATCAGCATGTCGCCCTCGGCAAGATTTTCGTTCAGATAGTTTTCGATTTCCGCAAAGGATGGGAAATATTCGCAGGCAGTGCCGAGTTTTACAATGCGTTCCTGGATATCTTTGGAGGAGATGCCGAGCGTATCGGTTTCTCTGGCTGCGTAAATATCGGCGAGAACCACATGGTCTGCCAGGGAAAGAGCGGCAGCGAAATCATCGAGCAGCGCTTTCGTTCTGGTGTAGGTATGCGGCTGGAAGACGCACCACAGTGTTCTGTGCGCACAGTTTTCAGCGGCTTCCATCGTTGCACGGATTTCGGTTGGATGATGCGCATAATCGTCGATCACCTTTGCTCCGTGGTATGTACCCTTATACTGGAAACGGCGGTCGGTTCCGCGGAAGGTGGCAAAGCCTTCGTGGATGGCGTTTTCCGGCAGCTGCAGTTCATCGGCCAGTGCAATGGCAGCCAGGGCGTTGGAAACGTTGTGAAGTCCCGGAACCATCAGCGTGTAGCGACCGCGCAGCTCGCCACGGCAGATGCAGTCGAAGGACGGGTGATCGAACTCATCGTAGGTGATGTTGGCAGCGGTATAATCAGCGACAGCCTGATTCTCCAGCGCGTAGGTGACAACCTTACAGCCAAGACCTTCGGTCACGTAATCGTATTTCGGCGTATCGGCATTGATAATCAGCATGCCGTCGGTCGGGAGCAGACGGGCAAACGCACGGAAAGAGTGGCGGATGTCGTCGATATCCTTGAAGAAATCGAGATGGTCTGCATCCATGTTGAGGATAATGCCGATTTTCGGAAAGAAGCTTAAGAAACTGTTGGTATACTCGCATGCCTCGGTCAGGAAGGTTTCGGAATGGCCGACACGGATATTTCCGCCGATGGACGGAAGAATACCGCCGACAGAAATAGTCGGATCGCAGTCAGCGGCCATCAGAATGTGGGAGAGCATAGAAGTTGTTGTCGTCTTTCCGTGTGTACCGGAAACGGCGATCGGTGTATCGTAGTTGCGCATGATCTGTCCGAGCAGCTCGGCACGGGTCAGCATCGGAACACCGGCAGCTTTTGCAGCGGCAAATTCCGGATTGTCCGGATGGATGGCTGCGGTATAAACAACAAGGTCGGTTCCCGGAAGAATGTTTTCTGCCTTCTGACCGTAGAAAACCTGTGCGCCAAGAGAAGTCAGGTGGCGGGTCAGGTCACTTTCTTTTGCATCGGAACCGGAAATTGTAAAGCTTTCTTTTAAAAGAATCTCGGCAAGGCCGCTCATGCTGATGCCGCCGATGCCAATAAAATGTATATGGATTGGTTTGCTGAAATCTACTTCGTACATGGTATCTCCTTCAATGTGTCTTTTCACTGAAAATGGGGAAATTTTCTCAATACATATTTTTCAATTAATATAGGAAAGAACAGAACGAAATGCAGCGCCGGTTCCCCGGAATCCGGCTGGAACTGTTCTGGCTAATAGTATACACGTATTTGCCGGAAAAGTAAAAGAAAAAAAGCGGATGAATTCGAAAATGAAATAAAAAACAATGGATAAGTATTATAAACCAGAACATATGCAAAAAGAAATATTGCAAACTAAAATGAACGAAATGTAACAAAAACTGGTAAAAATAAATGAATACGCTGTCGAAAATTGTAGAAAATCATGATACGATTTTTGACACAAATAAAATGCATAGTCAAAATCAATAAAATATAAGATAAAATAAAAGAAAAATTATAAAAAATGTTCACAATGAGACGGAAGTGTGATATAATTTTAATTGTAGTTATCAAAGAAGTGCGTGGATATGAAAAACCAGAACCGACAGCATGGTTGCTGTTTCGTACACAGGGAGACAGGTGCTGTTTCGCTGCGTGAGAAAGTGATTCAGGTGTAAGTAGCCCCTTCCTGCAAGGCAAAGCCTGAAGGGGGGCAGCGAAGGTTACCGTTCGCGGAAAAGCGGTGAACGGTAAGCGTAGAACCGTACATTCTTACAGTTACTGCAAATCTTTAGATACGACAAGAGGTGATTGCATGATTAAGAAAGAGATGATAGCAATGCTGCTGGCAGGCGGTCAGGGAAGCCGTCTCGGTGTGCTCACGGAGAAAGTGGCAAAACCGGCAGTAGCATTTGGCGGAAAGTATCGAATCATCGACTTCCCGCTCAGTAATTGTATCAATTCAGGAATTGATACGGTAGGCGTACTGACCCAGTATCAGCCGCTGCGGCTGAATACCCATATCGGAATCGGTATTCCGTGGGATCTCGATAAAAACGAAGGCGGCGTAACCGTTCTGCCGCCATATGAAAAAAGTACAAACAGCGAATGGTATACAGGAACTGCAAATGCAATTTACCAGAACATGGCTTATATGGAAACATACAATCCAGAATATGTTCTGATTCTTTCCGGCGACCACATTTACAAAATGGATTACGAGGTGATGCTTGACTATCACAAAGCAAACCACGCAGATGTGACCATCGCATGTATGCCGGTACCGATCGAAGAAGCAAGCCGTTTCGGTGTCATGATCACAGACGGAAACGGAAGAATTACCGAATTTGAAGAAAAACCGGAGCACCCGAGAAGCAACCTCGCTTCTATGGGCATCTATATTTTCAGCTGGAAAGCATTAAAGGAATCTCTGACAGCCCTGAAGGATCAGCCGAGCTGTGACTTCGGAAAACACATTCTGCCGTACTGCCGCGACAACGGAAAACGTCTGTTTGCGTATGAGTTCAACGGCTACTGGAAAGATGTCGGAACGCTTGGCTCATACTGGGAAGCAAATATGGAGCTGATCGATATTATTCCGGAATTCAATTTATATGAGGAGTTCTGGAAGATCTATACCAAAGGTGATATCATCCGTCCGCAGTATGTTTCAGGGGACGCTGTCGTCGACCGCTGTATTATCGGCGAGGGCGCTGAAATCTACGGAGAGGTACATAATTCCGTCATCGGTGCGGATGTGCGCATTGAAAAGGGTGTTGTTGTAAGAGATTCTATTATTATGCGCCACAGCACAATCGGCGAGGGAACCCAGGTCAATAAGGCCATTATTGCAGAAAACGTACATGTCGGCAAACATGTTGTGATGGGCGTTGGCGAGGAAGCGCCGAACGTCTTAAAACCGAATATTTACGGATTCGGACTTGTGACCGTTGGAGAAAAGGCAGTCATTCCGGATGGCGTAACCATTGGAAAGAATGTCTGCATTTCCGGCGAAACTTCCCTTGAGGATTACCCGGATGGCACACTTCCGTCCGGCGGAGCAATTGTAGAAAAGGACGGTGAGTAATATGAGAGCATTGGGAATTATTCTTGCAGGCGGTAACAACAACAAAATGAGAGAGCTGTCCAATAAAAGAGCCGTTGCAGCTATGCCGGTCGCAGGCAGCTTCCGCAGCATCGATTTTGCGCTGTCAAGTATGGCAAACTCTCATATTCAGAAGGTGGCTGTCCTGACACAGTACAACGCCAGATCCTTAAATGAACATTTGAGCTCTTCCAAATGGTGGGATTTCGGAAGAAAACATGGCGGTCTGTTTGTATTTTCTCCAACCGTTACAGCAGATAACAGCTGGTGGTACCGTGGAACGGCAGACGCGATCAGTCAGAACCTGACATGGCTGAAAAACAGCCATGAACCGTACGTAGTCATCGCATCGGGAGATGGCGTATACAAACTGGATTTCAATAAGGTGCTGGAATATCATATTGCAAAACGTGCGGATGTTACCGTGGTATGCACGGATTCCAAGGAAGCAGATACCAGCCGCTTCGGCGTCCTGAAGATGAATGAGGACTGCCGCATCGAGGAGTTCGAGGAAAAACCGATGGTTTCGAGCTCCAACGTGATCTCTACCGGTATCTATGTCATCCGCCGTCGCCAGCTGATCGAAATGATTGAGCGCAGCGCACAGGAAGACCGCTACGACTTTGTAAAGGATATTTTAATCCGTTACAAAAACCTGAAACGGATTTACGGATATAAAATCAATACCTACTGGAGCAACATTGCTACTGTGGATTCCTATTACAGAACCAATATGGATTTCCTGAAACCGGAGGTAAGAGATTACTTCTTCGGTCAGTATCCGGGCATCTACTCCAAGATCGACGATCTTCCGCCGGCAAAATACAATCCTGGCTGCACAGTGAAAAATTCTCTTGTATCCAGCGGCTGTATCATCAACGGACAGGTTGAGAACTCTGTTTTGTTCAAGAAAGTATATGTTGGAAACAACTGTGTAATTAAAAATTCTATCATCTTAAATGATGTATATCTCGGAGACAACACTCACATTGAAAACTGTATTGTGGAGAGCAGGGACACCATCCGTGCAAACTCCTATCACTGTGGGGAGGACGGCATCAAAATTGTTGTCGAAAAAAACGAAAGATACGCCATCTGATTATGGGGTGAAAGGGGCATAAAAGTTTATGAACATTACAGACGTGAGAGTACGCAAGGTAACAAAAGAAGGAAAAATGAAGGCGGTTGTGTCTATCACAATCGATGACGAATTTGTTGTACACGATATCAAGGTAATCGAAGGAGAAAAAGGACTGTTCATCGCAATGCCGAGCCGTAAGGCTACGGACGGGGAGTACCGCGATATCGCACATCCGATCAACTCCGGAACCAGAGAAAAAATTCAGACCATTATCCTGAAACAGTACGAACAGGCGATGGCAGAAGCGGAAGCAGAGGAAGCTGCTGCAGAGGCCTGAGCAAAAAGGAAGAAAGAATGCCCCCGGGCGGAAAACGGAAGTGGTTACGTTTTCTGCCCGGGGGCGTTTTTGTCAGTAAAAACAAAGATGACGATATACAAAAGTATATCGCCATCTTTTTATGAGGGGGGAGATAGTGAGTGGTTTATCAACTATCCGAGCTTTATTATAAAAGGAATATGTGAGCAAAGTGTGTCCAAATTCTAAAAGAAATGGAAAAAATATAAAGAAAAGAAGAAAAATTGTGGGAAGAGGTATGGACAGAAGAGAGAAGAGAGCGTAAAGTGAGAGAAAAATGTATCTTCGGAGTCTTTTTTGTGCCTGTATTTGCGTGAGCTGAAAAATTCCGGGAGTACATCATAAAAAGAGGAGGAAACAGGATGAGACAGAAGAGAATCAGCGATTACGGATATCGGATCGGACATCATGAAAATGGACCGCGAAACAAAATTACGGATGTGCCCGGTGTGCGGGTAGGCCATGCGACGGTGGAAAGTGGAAATCAGCATACCGGAGTGACGGTGATTGTGCCGGGAGAAGGCAATCCGTTTCTGAAAAAGTACCTGGCGTCTGCCTACGTGCATAACGGTTTCGGGAAAACGTGCGGTCTTGTGCAGGTACAGGAGCTCGGAACTCTTGAAACGCCCATTGCCCTGACCAATACACTGAATGTCGGAAAAGTGGCGGATGCCATGATTTCATGGATGATACAGCAGACCCGAAAAGAAGGGGAAGATGTTTTTTCTATCAATCCGGTTGTCGGAGAATGTAATGATTCGAGAATCAATGAGATTTGTAATCGGGTAGTGGGGGAAAAAGAGCTGTATCAGGCACTGGAGCAGGCGGATACAGACTTTGCGGAAGGTGATATCGGTGCTGGAACAGGAACTATCTGCTATGGGCTGAAAGGGGGAATCGGATCAGCATCCCGCACGCTGGTGCTTGACGGAAAAACATATACCATTGGTGTTCTGGTACAGTCAAATTTCGGAGCAACCAGAGATTTGAAAATCAGTGGAAAACCGGCAGGAGAGAAGATTCTGGAGCGGATCCGGAAGGAAGAATGCGGAAGCAGCGCCGAAGACCGGGGATCAATTATGACGGTTCTGGCAACAGACCTTCCGGTATCGGAGCGGCAGCTGTACCGGATTATCCGCCGCTGTGGAGTTGGAATCGCCAGAACAGGAGCCTACACCGGCCACGGAAGCGGTGAAATCATGATTGGATTTACAACAGCAAACCGCGTAGACACAAAGAGTACATGTGAGGTGGAAGCGTGCGCCCGGATAAAAGAAGAAAAAATCAACGAGGCATTTGAAGCAGCGGCAGAGGCTGTGGAGGAAGCGATCCTGAACTCTATGGTAACCGCAAAGGAAAAAAGAGGCCTGGACGGAGCCAGATACCGCAGCCTTGCAGAATTTCTGGAAATACCGGGATTTCTGAAATAAATTATTTTTCCAGAACCATACGCCCCAGCTCGGAAATTTCACATCCGCCTTTTGTCCGGTGCACGATGAGATAACCGGCGGAAGAAAGCTCTCCGAGTACGGTGCGCAGAGCCGCTTCGGATACAAAGGTTTCTCCGTCGGCCAGTCCGTTTTTGATTGCCAGGCGGCCTGCTTTCGGATGCGTCGATACGAAAGAAAGAACCTGATATTGAAGGTCGGTGAGGGAAACGTCAGCCATCTGGCGGGAGCGGAGGTACGTTGGCAGATCGGAAAGCTGCAGCTTATGGCTGCTGTACCGGGTAAACAGGCTGCAGGACAGATTGTACAGCTCATGAATATTTCCGGGGTACGCATATTCCTTCAGAAAGCGCAGAAGCCCTTCCGAAAAGATCCGGTCGCAGGTCATATCGGTGTTGTGGAAAAACTGAAGCAGAAAGTAATTGAGAAGATCGGGAATATCCTCCCTGCGTCTGCGGAGCGGGACTGTCTGAAGCTCTGAAGCACTTAAAAGGTGAAAAAGTTCCCGCAGGAAGGTTCCTTTTTCTACTTTTTTGTAAAGGTTATCATCCGCAATAGCAATGATCCGCACATCGAAACGGCGGGTTTCCGGTGCGGAAAAGAAGTTACCATGAACATTGGTAAGAACATTGACCAGCAGATCCTGAATGGAAAGCGGAAAACGGTCCACCTGGGAAAGAACGAGTGTGCCATGGTTGGTTTCGGCAAGAAGCCGGAGCAGGGAGGCTTCGGTCAGATCATTTCCCGGAGAATGAAGAACGGAAAAAGGATAATGGTGGCGGCGCGAAAAATTGTGGATCGCACGTGCGAGTGTCCTGCGCTGTGTACCGCTTTCTCCCTGGATCAGAATCGGAAAATCAAAAAGTGCAAGATGTCTGGCCTGCGCCATCAGATTCTGGACGGAATCTGCGTGGGACAGGGAAAGGGAAAAGGTACGGGAGGAAGCAAAAAAAGTGCTTTCTTCCGTTTTTTCGTCTTTCGGAACCGACATTTCCGTGGATCTGCTCTCGGGAAGAAACGCAAGAAAAACAGGCTCTGTATCCGGAAAAACCATAGAGAGAACGCTTAACGTGATCTGTGTTTTCTGATCCGAAAGGAGAATGGTCCAGTCACCGTTGCGGTCGAAAGCAGTGTCCGCGTAGGCAGGCGGAAGACATTCCGAAAAAGGCTGTCCTTCAAAGTTGGAGGAAGGAAGCGAGAAGGCATGTGCAAATTTAGCGTTCATGAACTGAATGCGGCCATCCGCACCAAAAAGACAGATGCCAATGGGAAGAGAGAACAGGATAACCTGCATGAGCTGTTCGGTCTGTACATAATTTGTATAGTAAGTTTCTGAGGTCTTGACGGTGTGAAGAATCTGATTGACATAATTGCGCGATACACGGTTTACGGTCTGCAGAGGAATGTTGAAATATTCGCAGAGCTGTAAAATAGTGGAAATATCGATGATACGGTTGCCGATATCCAGTACATTGGGAATGCGGGAAGGAACGAGCTGCGGCTCGCCGGCGGTGATGGCAAACTGAATGTCAGACTCGGTATCCTTGCATCCGGGATAAAACGGAACAAAGTCATATTGGGTGATGCCGCATTCCTCAAGCTGGGAAATGATAGCGAGCGTGGAATATTTATCATCGTTTACCAGATAGACACGTTCGTGCGGCGGAATCTGAATGATTTTATCCAGGAACATGTGGTTGAAAACGCGGTCGCAGGGGAGCTGCAAAATGGAGGAGTCAAGGGTAAGCGGAAAGGTTTCCATGGCGCGGACGCTTGGAAAAAGGACGCACTGGTATCCCCGGAAGAGAGAAGGGTCTGTGGCCTGCTCTCTTAAAAGGGTATTGAAGGTGAGATATTCACCGAGCACGGAGTGAAGATAAGACTGAAATTCGGAAAGCATTCGTTTCCGGGAAGAAATGATCAATACGTTGCCAAGCTTTTGTGTTCTGTTCATAAAGGGACCTCTTTTCCTGCTAAAAAGTGATAATGGGTTAAAAATTAGGATAATTATATCGTTTTTGACGAAAATAAACAACCTAAATGCAAAAAGACAAAAAAGAAAAGAAAAAATCAGGAAGAATGCTTTGACATAGTGACGCATTACATCTATAATACCGATTAAGCAAAGGGGCTGTAAAAAAAGGTAAGGCATCTTTGCTCTTTTTTATATCATGGTTCTGTTATCTGTGAAAAGAAAGAACAAAGAAAACAGCAACACTTGCAGAAAAGGAGGAGACAACAATGAAAAAAAGACATGTAATGCGTGCTCTGGTTGCAGCAGCAACAGCACTGGCACTGACAGCATGCGGATCGACAGGCTCTTCTGACACAAGTAAGAGCACATCAACAGCATCTGCTGCATCGACCTCATCCGGTTCGGAAGCAGATACGGAGAATACCATCACGATCCCGGCAGGCGAGTCGGTATCCCAGGATTCTGATGTTACGGCAATGGTAGCTGTAGACTTTACCACCATGGATCCGATGGATACTTCCGATACACTTTCCGGTGGTGTACAGCGAATGATGATGGACGGTCTGTTTGGATTCGATGAGAATATGCAGATCATTCCGATGCTGGCAACCAGCTATGAAGCAAATGATGAAGCAACCGAGTATACGATTCATCTTCGTGAGGGCGTAAGCTTTACCGATGGAACTCCGTGGAATGCAGATGCCCTGATTGCAAACGTAAATAAATGGGCAGACAAGAGCCTTGGACTGAAACGTACTACATTCCTCTGCAATGTTCTGGATCATGCAGAGAAGATAGATGATTATACCGTTAAAATTTATTTATCACAGTCATTCGGTGCTTTCATCAGCAACCTGGCACATCCGGCTACGCTGATCATGAGCCCGAAACAGATTGAAGCAGGAGAAGATGCCTGTGCACAGGCACCGGTAGGAACCGGCCAGTACAAATTTGTTGAGTGGGTTGCCGGTGACCATATGAAAGTAGAACTGAACAAAGACTGGTGGGGATATGACGCAGACGTCTGCGGCGGAACTGCTCTGGCAGATGCAGATGCAGGATTTAAGAGCATCACATTCAAACCGGTTGCAGAAAGTGCTACCCGTGTATCTGCAATTCAGGCAGGTGACGCACAGATTATGTGGTCTGTACCGACAGAAAGTGTTGACACCTTAAAAGGTGACAGCAACGTATCCGTTGGAATGGGCGACAGCATCGCCGTATGGTACTTCTTCATGAATACACAGAAAGCACCGTTCAACGATGTGAAGGTTCGTGAGGCAATGGCTTATGCAATCAACAAAGAGGCATATATCCAGGTCGTTATGAACGGTTACGGTTCTGTGGCAACTTCTATGGTAGGAGAAGAAGTACAGCACTACAAAGGAAATGATCCGTATTCCTACGATCCGGAAAAAGCAAAAGAGCTGTTAAAGGAAGCAGGATATCCGGATGGATTTACCACAACACTGATGTACAGCAACACGACAGCAAATCAGAAAAAAGCAGAGTTCTACAAACAGCAGCTTTCTGAGGTTGGTATTGATCTGGAATTGAACGGAATGGAAAATGCCGTTCTGAATGAAAAGGTTCAGGGAGCTGACTGCGCAGGAGCAGATGCCGAGGTTGACTGCTACTTAAGCGGATGGTCTACTTCCACCGGTGATGCTGACTGGGGACTTCGCCCGATGCTGGCAACCGAGTCTGAGCCGCCGATGAGCTTCAATATCAGCTACTATGAGAATGAAAAAGTAGATCAGCTTCTCAAAGACGGTCTTGCAACTGCAGATGAAGACAAACGTGGTGAGATCTATGGAGAAGTACAGGATATCGTATGGAAGGATCTCCCGCTGCTCTGCATCGCAAGCGATAAAAACATCTGGGCAACCAGCAACAACATTACCGGAGTATATCTGTTAGGCGATGGAAGCATCGGCATGAGAAATGCCAGAATGGCAGCCGAATAACGGCAGACTGAAACAAGGATATGAAAAAGACCCCGGCGTCCTTCCATCAAAAGAGGGCGCCGGTTTCTTACAAACAGGAAAGCAGGCAGTGATCCGTGGGATTGTACCTGTAGGATAAGCATGAAAGTAGGAGATACAATATGCCAAAATATATACTGAAGCGTATTGTGGGTACGATCCCCACACTGATTATTGTTGTTACATTTGTATTTTTCTTTGTCCGCCTGATTCCGGGAGATCCGGCGAGACTCGTTGCAGGAGAGCAGGCAACACAGGATGACGTAGAGGCAGTAAGAGAAGAGCTTGGCCTCAATAAATCCATTCCGACACAGTATGTTACCTATGTGACAGGACTTTTAAAAGGAAATCTCGGAACCTCCCTTCGCACAAAGCAGCCAGTTACAAAGGAGGTTGCGGGAAGATTCGGAAATACCGTCCGTCTGGCATTTGTCACATTGCTGTGGAGCTCGGTTGTTGGTGTGCTCTTTGGTGTGTGGTCCGGAACACACCGGGGAAAATGGCAGGATTATACCGGAATGACGATTGCGGTCTCGGGTATTTCACTCCCCTCGTTCTGGATCGGCTTTCTGCTGATTATGCTGTTTGCGGTAAAACTGCGAATTCTGCCGACAACAAGCGGAACAAGCCTGAAAAGTCTGATTATGCCGTCGATCACGCTCGGCGTCGGAATTGCAGCCGTGATCGCACGATTTACAAGATCCTCCATTATTGAGGTTTTAAAAGAAGATTACGTCAGAACAGCAAGAGCAAAAGGAATCAAAGAAAAGGTTGTGATCTGGAAGCATGTTTTCCGCAACTCCATGATCTCCGTCGTGACGGTTGTGGGTCTGCAGTTCGGCTTTCTGCTGGGAGGTTCTGTTGTCACAGAAACGGTATTTGCCTATCCTGGCCTTGGCTCCCTTCTGATTGAATCGGTCAATTACAGAGATTATCCGGCAATCCAGTCCCTGATTCTGATCTTTTCGCTGCAGTTTATCGTCATCAACCTGATTGTCGATATCCTCTATGCGGTTCTGAATCCGGAAATTAAACTTCAGTAGGAGATGAGTGGAATGAAAGAAAAGAAAAAAGTACAGACCGAGAGCCAGGAGAAAATTAAAACTCCGTTTTCTGAGATGGTTCGAAAATTTAAAAAACAGAAAAATGCAGTAGTTGCGCTTTGTTTTATCATTTTTCTCATTTTCCTTGCGTTTTTCGGAAGCAAAATTGTGCCGTACGGAATCAATGAGTATGATTATAATGCGATTCTGCAGGGACCAAGTATGAAGCACCTGTTTGGAACGGATGAGTTTGGACGGGATCTGTTTTCCCGTATCGTCTGTGGAACCCGGATTTCACTTGCGGTAGGATTCGGCGCTGTTACGGTCGGTGCAGTCTGTGGTACCATTCTCGGACTTCTGGCCGGATATTACGGCGGATGGATTGATTCTATTATTATGAGAATCTGCGATGTCCTGTTCGCTTTTCCGGGACTGATTCTTGCAATCGCCATCGTGGCAATCCTCGGAAGCGGCATGACAAACGTTGTGATTGCGGTCGCTGTCTTTTCTACACCGACCTTTGCGCGGCTTGTCCGAAGCAAAACGCTGACCCTGAAAAATTCCGTTTTTGTCCTGGCGGCACGGAACATCGGTGTTTCCGATGCAAGAATTCTGTTTCACCATATTCTGCCGGGAGCCATTCCGGACATCATTGTACAGTATTCCATGTCGTTTGGATCTTCCATTCTGACGGCATCGAGCCTTTCCTTCCTGGGAATGGGAGCACAGCCGCCGACACCGGAATGGGGACTGCTTCTTTCCAACGGAAGAAACTATATGGCAAGTGCAATGTATGTGACGATTTTCCCGGGTCTTGCGATTTTCCTTACCGTACTGAGCTTTAACCTGTTAGGCGACGGACTTCGCGATGCACTCGATCCGAAACTTTCCGATTGATAAGGAGGAGCAGAAGTGGCTACTGATAACGTACTTGAGATAAAAAATTTACATACGTATTTCTATACCGATGGCGGTGTGATCAAAGCAGTAGACGGTGTCGATGTGGAGCTTCGACGCGGCGCAACGCTTGGCATCGTAGGCGAGTCGGGAAGTGGAAAGAGCGTGACATCCCTCTCTGTGATGGGATTACTGACCGGAACGAAAGGAAAAATTGCTGACGGCGAAATCCTGCTGGATGGCGATGACATTGTAAAGCTGACGAAGGAACAGCAGAGAAAGCTACGCGGAAGCAAAATTTCCATGATTTTCCAGGAACCGATGACCAGTCTGAACCCGGTCATGAAGATTGGGGACCAGGTGGCAGAATGCGTTCTGCAGCACGAAAAAATATCAAAAAAAGAGGCACTGAAAAAGGCAGAGGACATGCTCCGGAAAACGGGCGTTCCGCGTGTGGAGCATATGATGAAGGAGTATCCGTTCCAGCTTTCCGGCGGCCAGAGACAGAGGGTCATGATTGCCATGGCACTTGTATGTAAGCCGGAAATCCTGATCGCGGATGAGCCGACGACCGCACTGGATGTAACGATTCAGGCACAGATACTGGATCTGATGAACCAGCTGAAAAAAGAGACGGGTGCATCGATCCTGTTTATTACACATGATCTTGGCGTTGTTGCAGAGGTCTGCGATGATGTTGCCGTTATGTACTGTGGCCGCGTGGTAGAGCGGGGAGATGTAAAAACAATTTTCGCCAATCCGTCCCATCCGTATACGAAGGGACTGCTGGGATCGATTCCGAGACTGGGAGATGCCGGAAAAGAACTGAAGTCGATTCCGGGAAATGTTCCGAACCCGAAATATATGCCGAAAGGCTGCAAATTTGCGCCGCGATGTCCATACGCTTCGGAAAAATGCCGCGAGGCAGAACCGGGATTTTTCCAGATCGAGGAAGGCCATATCAGCAGATGCTGGCTCTGCGAAAGCGGACAGCTCAAAACAGACCACGTAGAGAAGGCAGGTGACTAGGATGTCGGATACATTACTTAGAGTAGAGGATTTGAAAATTTATTATCCGGTTGCCGGAAGCGGATTTGGAAAAAAGGAATTCGTCAAAGCGGTAGACGGAGTTACCTTTGAGGTAAAAAAAGGCGAGGTGTTCGGAATTGTAGGCGAGTCCGGCTGCGGAAAATCCACACTGGGAAGAGGCGTCTGCAAACTGGAAAATCTGACATCGGGCCATGTGTATCTGGATGGCGAAGATATTACAGAATACAATGACCTGAGAATGCGTTCCGTCCGGAAAAAGGTACAGATGGTTTTTCAGGATCCGTATGCGTCTCTGAATCCACGGATGTCTGTTTTTGACATCATTGCAGAGCCGCTGCTGGTGCATCATCTGTATCAGGATAAAGCGGATCTGGAAAAGAAAGTGCTGGATCTTTTGCACAGGGTAGGACTGGATGACTACCATGCAAACCGTTATCCACATGAATTTTCCGGCGGTCAGCGTCAGAGAATCGGAATTGCCCGCGCACTTGCGGTAGAACCGTCTCTGATCATCGCAGACGAACCGGTTTCGGCACTGGATGTGTCCATTCAGGCGCAGGTCCTGAATCTTTTAAATGAACTGAAGCATGATCTGGATCTGACCTACATTTTTGTGGCACATGACCTGAGCGTTGTGGAATACATCAGTGACCGTGTTGGCGTTATGTATCTCGGTAATTTCGTGGAAGTCGGAGAAAAAGAGAAAATTTACAGCAATCCGATGCATCCGTATACGCAGGCACTGCTTTCCGCAGTTCCGGTTCCGGATCCGACGGCAAAAAGAGAAAGAATTCTGCTGGAGGGAAGCATCCCGTCCGCCCACAAGCCGCCGACAGGCTGCAAATTCCATACCAGATGTCCAAAATGCATGGAATGCTGCAAAACACAGGCGCCGGAGCGGTATGAAGTGGATGACGGACATTATGTATATTGTCATCTTTATGATAAAGAAAGAAGGGAACAGCAGAAATGAAGCTTTTTATCAGTGCAGACATCGAGGGCTGTGCCGGAGTGGCACTGACCGATGAAACACATAAGAAGGAAAGCGTATACCAGAGATTCGTAGAGGAGATGACCGAAGAGGTCGTTGCGGCATGCGAAGCGGCACATGAAGCGGGTGCGGATGAGATCGTTGTAAAGGACGGTCATGGAGATGCATCCAACATTGATCCGCTGAAAATGCCGGAGTATGTCACCTTGATCCGGGGAAAGAGCGGTCATCCGTACAATATGATGTATGGCATCGACGACAGCTATGACGGCGTACTGTATCTTGGCTACCATGCACCGGCAGGAGATCCGAATTTTTCGATCAGCCACACATCGACAGGAAACAGCCTGTATATTCACCTGAATGGAAAAGTGATGAGCGAGTGTATGCTGAACAGCTATACGGCAGCATCACATCACGTACCGGTGCTGTTTCTTTCCGGAGATGAAGAGATCTGCCGGCAGGCGAAAGAACTGATTCCGGGCATTACGACAGTGGAAACGAAGCATGGTGTCGGTGCGGCAACGTGGTGCAAAGCGAAAGAAAAAGTGATTTCCGAAATCCGCGAGGGGGTAAAAAAGGCAGTTACCGGACAGAAAAAAGAGTGCCAGGTGGCTCTCCCGGAGCACTTTACATATGAGGTAACTTACAAAGACTGGAAAAAAGCGTACACGATGTCGTTTTATCCGGGAATGCAGAAGGTAGATACCTTCACAAATAAGCTGGAGACAGATCGCTGGATGGATATTGTCACAGCACATTGCTTTGTTGTATATTAAGAATATAAATCAGATAGAAACCCAAAGAAAAGAGGATAAAACAATGGATATAGAAATGTTTGGCAAGCTTTCCGATGCATTTGGACCAAGTGGATTTGAGGAGGATGTTATCCGTACCATTGCAGATTACTGCAAAGAATTTGATGTGGAAAATGACGCAATGAATAACCTGTATGTGCGGATGCCGGGAACCGAGCAGGATTCCCGTCCGGTCATCCAGCTGGATGCCCATCTGGACGCATGCGGTTTTATGGTACAGAATATCCAGGACAATGGATGCCTCGGCATTATCATGCTTGGCGGCTTCCACCTGACCAGCCTTCCGGCACATGCGGTATGGATCCGCACCAGATCCGGAAAGATGGTACATGGTATTATCTGCGCGAAACCGGTTCATTTCATGACAACAGCAGAACGCAACAGCCAGACTCTGGAAATTGAAAAAATGTATGTGGATGTCGGAGCAACCAGCCGCGAGGAGGTTGAAAATGTTTTCGGAATCCATATCGGTGATCCGATGATGCCGGATGTAACCTTTGAATACGATGCAGAGCATGAGATCTGCTTCGGAAAAGCATTTGACAACCGGGCCGGCTGCGCATGCATCGTAGATACGATGAAACAGCTGGAAAAGGAGCAGGCTTCTCTTGCGGTTAATGTTGTCGGCGCCTTTGCAGCGCAGGAAGAGGTCGGAACCCGCGGTGCAGTGGTAACAAGTCAGATTGTAAAACCGGACCTTGCCATTGTATTTGAAGGATCTCCTTCCGATGACTTTTTCATCAGCGCAGGACAGGCACAGGGATGCATGAAAAAGGGTGTTCAGATCCGTATTCTGGACAACAGCTATATTTCCAATACGCAGTTTATTTCACTGGCTGAGGAAGTGGCAGCAAAATGCGGAATCAAATACCAGGAGAGCGTAAGAAGAGGCGGAAGCACAAACGCAGCAAAAATCAGCGTGACAGGAAAAGCAGTTCCGTGCCTGGTGCTTGGTGTTCCATCCCGCTATGCGCACAGCCATTATAATTTCTGTGCAAGAGAAGATCTTGAAGCGGCAAGTGCGATGGCAGCAAATGTGATCCGGGCATTGGATGAAGAAAAGATCCGTCATATCTGCCATCAGGATGTACTGTAAAAAAATCGGATAACGAAAGAAAAAGAATGCCGGAAGCGGGTTCACAGGAAAGTTGAAGCCGTTTTCGGCATATCTGGTAAAAAAAGGAGAGTTTACAAGTGGAAAAACCGATCATTGGAATCTTGGGAAATACGTATAAAACACAGCCGGGACTTTTTTCGAGTGCGGAGAGAATGTATGTCAACAGTGATTACATCGAAGGTGTTCTGAACAACGGCGGAATTCCGATGGCAATTCCGGCAGTTGCCATGAAAGCGGATCCGGAAGGCATACTTGCCGTGTGCGACGGCATTCTGGTTCCCGGCGGAGAGGACTTAAATCCGTGGTATTATGGGGAAGAGCCAAAACCGCAGATCCAGACGATCCGTCCGGAGATCGACGAGGCCTGGTTTGCACTTGGACGGGCAGCAAAAGAGATGGGAATGCCTATGCTTGGCATCTGCAAGGGAATTCAGTTTTTAAATGTCCTGTGCGGCGGTGATCTGTACCAGGATATTTATACACAGAAGGAAACCACAATTTTGCATCTGCAGTCCCTGGAGCGGTCGTATCTGCATCACCATGTGGAAATTAAAGAGGGAACCCATCTGGCAGAAATCCTCGGGGCAGGTACCCATGCGGTAAACTCCATGCATCATCAGGCAGTCCGTACGCCGGGAGAGGACATCCTGGTTTCAGCAACGGCGCCGGATGGTACGATCGAGGCGATTGAAAGCAGCAACGGACAGATTGTGGGCGTACAGTGGCATCCGGAAGGGCTGATTCACACAGCGCCGGAGATGAACCGTCTTTTTGCGGATCTGGTAGAAAGAAGCTGCAGGTACAGAGAAAAAAGGTAACGATTTGGAACCATGTAAGAGAAAAGAAAAACCGGGATGGGACTTTTGAACCGTTACGAAAAAATGAGAATGGATAAAGATGCGATTCCAAAAGCAGAGAGCAGGAATCGTTCGGGAGGCAAAAAAGAATGAACAGAACAATAAGAGTATCGGCGGCAGGTGATATTCTGATTATGAAACGGCTTCTGCCGGGATATCAGGATGTTTTGCCGATTCGCGAATTTCTGATGCAGGGAGAGGTTCGGATGGCAAATCTGGAAACAACGATATCGGCCGGCAGCTGTTACGCATCGGCGTACTCCGGCGGAACATGGCTGACGGCAGATGCGAAGTGTCTGGAAGATACCCTGCGTTACGGTTTTAATTTTCTTGGAATTTCGAATAATCATACGATGGATTATTCCTACGAAGGACTTGCATCTACGATCAGCGAACTGAAAAAAAAGGATGTGGCATATGCCGGAGCAGGCAAAAATCTTTACGAAGCATCGCGTCCTGCCATTCTGGACACAACAGCGGGACAGATTGCGGTGATTGATATCTGTTCTACCTTTGAGAATGCAGCCAGGGCGGGAAGCCAGACGGAACGGCAGCCGGGCCGGCCGGGCTTAAATCCGCTGCGCTTTTCGGAAAAATATACCATTACGGAAAAACATGCGCAGGATCTCGCGGAGATTGCAGAGGTGACCGGAATCAACGGACTGCGGGATCTGCACCGGCAGGAGGGATTTATCGCTCCGCTTCCCGAGGGTGTCATGGAATTTGGCGGGAAAATGTTTGAAATCAGCAAGGATGGAACAGAGGGAAGAAGCTCCAGCCCGAATCCGATCGATGTGAAACGCACCGTCGATGCAATCCGGGAAGCAAAGATGACATGTGAGGCAGTCCTGGTCATGGTACATTCCCATGAAATCCGCAAGGACAACGACGAGGAAGCGGATTATTTTCTGGAAGAATTTGCGCACGCCTGCATCGATGCGGGCGCCAGCGCGGTGATCGGGGGCGGAACGCATCAGCTGAAGGGAATCGAACTGTATCATGACTGTCCGATTTTCTACTGTCTCGGAAATTTTATCTTTGAAAATCAGTATGTACGCCTTCTGCCTGCAGACTACATGGAAAAATATGGTCTGAATATTCATACAGCAGCATCCATCGGAATTGCCAGGCGGCAGGAGCAGTCCTCGCATTCTCTCTATGAAATTCCGGAGGTCTATCGGAGCGTGCTGCCGTATTTCGAAATCTGTCAGGGAAAATGCACACATCTGGAGCTGCTGCCGGTCGAGCTTGGTATGGACAGGGAAAATGCAGAAAAAAATATTCCGTATGTGGCAGACGAAAAAACAGCAGAAAAAATTGCAGAATATCTCACCCGCGTGAGCAGGAGATATGGAACAGAATGGGAATACAAAGAAGGAAGGATTGTACTTCATGCGTAAAAAATGGGAAATAGAAGACGAATACCGAAAGTTTTGCCGGAACAACAAAGAACTTGCGCTGCAGACGCTGCGGGAGCTGACACTGACCCCGACGGAAACGGGAAAAGAGGAGCAGAGAATCGCATACTGTGTGGAGTGGATGAAACGGCAGGGCATGGAATCGGTTCATACGGATGAGCTTGGAAATGTAATCTGGGAGTATCGGCCGGAACAGAAAAAGAAGGTTCTGTATACGGCGCATCTGGACACCGTGTTTTCGCTGGAGGAACCGCTGGAAATCAAAGAAGACGGAATGATCTGGCGTTGTCCCGGTATCACAGACGATACCGTGAATGTCGTGATGCTTCTGATGGCGGCAAAATACGTTCATGAGACAGAGCCGGAACTTCCCTGTGGTCTGATTTTTGCATCGGATCTGGGAGAAGAAGGGCTTGGCAATCTCTGCGGCGTCCGCGCACTTGTCGACCATTATGAAGAAAATCTGTGCGGAATGGCAGCCTTTGATCTGTATCGGGATAAAATGTATCCCATCTGCATCGGATCTGTCCGATATCGGATTTCGGCAAAAACAAAGGGCGGTCATTCCTTTCTGAATTTCGGAAGAAAAAATGCCATTGCAGAGCTTGCGGGCCTGATCGGAGAGCTTTACCGTTTTCAGACGGATGCAGCATCTCATACGACATACAATGTGGGAAAAATAGAGGGAGGAACCTCTGTCAATACGATTGCGCAGGATGCCTTCATGCTGTTTGAATTCCGTTCGGAAGATTACCGGAGTCTGGAAGCCTGCGAAACATATCTGGAGGAGACCATAGCAGCACGCCAGAGTGAGGAGGTACAGTATTCCTGTGAGCTCGTCGGAAAGCGGCCGTGCGCAAGAGAAACCGATCCTGTCCAGATGGCGCGTATGACGCGGTGTGCACAGAAAACGCTGAAGGCAGCCGATGGGGAAGAGCCGGTATGCTCCGAAGCATCCACAGACTGTAATATCCCATTGTCGCGGCATATTCCTGCCATCTGCGTTGGTTTCTGCCGGGGCGGGGGAGCACATACCAGAGAAGAATGGCTCGATGCCGCCAGCGTAGAAGATGGCATGTGTGCAGCAGCAGCACTCGTATGCCGGCTTCCCTGGATGTGCTGTGAGAGCAGAATCGTTGTAAGGGACGGGATAGAGGATCAAAAAGAGAGAGAAGAAATCCGGCAGCTGCTGGAGCTGTGCGATCAGGATTTTGTTCCGCCGCTTTCCCACCGCAACAGTACATCCCAGACGAACTGGACCGAGACAGAAGAAAAGACGGATGGAATTGCAGAATATCTGGAGAATATCTGCAGTCAGCATGTGGTGCTGTGGAAGAAAGAGGGAGTTGTGCGGGCCTTTATGACCTGGAAGGATCATTTTAACTGTGAGAATCTGGAAGCATATCCGGATTCCTGCTATCTGACCACCCTCTGCGTCTGGCCGGATTACCGGGGACAGGGAATTTCGGAGGTAATGTATGCAGAAGCAGAAAAGGACATCGCGGCAAAATTTCCGGGAAGCCGGATTACTCTCCGTACCTGGTCTACAAACGGGGCACAGGAGCATATTTTGGACAAACTGGGATATGGTCTTGTCAGGCGGCTGAAGGATGACCGGGGAGAAGGAATTGATACGGTTTATTTTGTAAAAAAGGAAGAAAACGACAGATAACATGGTGCTTGCAAATCGCAGCTTATAGTGTCATAATCGGAAGCATAAGACAGCAAAAGGAGGGCTATAGCTATGCCTTGTACAACCATTTTAGTTGGAAAGAAAGCATCGTATGACGGTTCCACCATGATCGCGCGAAATGACGATTCCGGTGAGGGTCATTATACATCGAAAAAATTTGTGGTGATTCACCCGGAGGAGCAGGCGAGAACATATAAAACCGAGATTTCTCATCTGACCATCGAGCTTCCGGACAATCCGATGCGGTACACTGCAGTGCCAAATGCAGAAAAAGGCGAGGGTGTCTGGGCAGCAAGCGGCGTAAATGCAGCGCAGGTCGGTATGACTGCGACCGAGACAATCACATCGAATCCGCGTGTGCTGGGGGCTGATCCGCTTGTTGTTTATCAGCCGGCGGAAGACGGAAAAGAAGAGGTTCCGGGCGGAATCGGCGAGGAGGACTTTGTTTATATTGTTCTTCCTTATATTAAAAGTGCCAGGGAAGGTGTCAAAAGACTGGGCAGTCTGCTGGAGCAGTATGGTACATACGAGATGAACGGCATTGCATTTCAGGACCACGATGAGATCTGGTGGCTGGAGACGATCGGCGGCCATCACTGGATGGCAGTGAAAGTGCCGGATGACCATTATGTAGCCATGCCGAACCAGCTTGGCATCGACCATTTTGATCTGGAGGATGCACTCGGCGAGCAGAAGGAATATATGTGCTCAGCGGATTTGAAAGAATTTATTGGAACATATCATCTGGATCTTTCTATGGACGGAAATTTTAATCCGCGCGATGCCTTCGGAAGCCACGACGATTCCGATCACGTTTACAATACACCGCGTGCCTGGTTCATGGAGCGCTATCTGAACCCGCACACGAAAAAATGGGACGGACCGGATGCCGATTACACACCGGTATCCGATGATATTCCGTGGATGATGGTTCCGGAGAAGAAGATCACCGTAGAGGATGTGAAATATGTACTGTCCTCCCACTATCAGGGAACACCGTACGACCCGTATGCCGCATCCGGCGATAAATCATGGAAGGGAGCATACCGCTCCATCGGTGTCAACCGGACCGATTTCCTTTCTGTCATCCAGATGCGCCCGGATCACAAAGGAGACAACGGCATTCTGCAGTGGATTGCGTTTGCGTCAAATGCGTTCAATGTGCTGGTTCCGTTCTACACCGATGTGACGACAACACCGGAGTATCTTTCCAACACAACGGGAGAGGTTTCCACAGATAACTTCTACTGGGAAAGCCGCATGGTGGCAGCAATGGCAGATGCGTCCTATAAGTCTTCTATCTTCCACATTGAGCGGTATCAGGAAAAGGTGATGGCAAAAGGCCATGCACTGATCCATCAGTACGATGCGCTGCTTGCAGGGGAGACAGACGAAACAAAGCAGACACAATTGAGAGAAGAAGCAAACAACAAAATCGCTGAAATGCTGAAAAAAGAGACGGGTGCAACACTGCACAAGGTACTCTTTGAACTCAGCAACCAGATGAAAAACGCATATTCCAGATCGGATGCGTAAGGCTTTTTCAAGCAAAGACTACGGGAGTACACAGAATGGTTCTGTGCGCAGGAAAAACTGTGCGCAGAACCATTTTCTGTCCGGAACCGCCTCGAACAAAAACTCTCCATGAGGGCTGCGGATGTTACATTTTAAGTGGCGTTAGGGGTTTTGTGTTATACTCAAAATATCTTTTTAAAATCCGGAAAAAACGTCTGTCAGAAAAAATCCAATTTTTCAAAAATTCGACATACTATAAATGTAACTGTTAATAAGTCTTTAGAAAGGAGGGGGTCAAAATGAAAATTTGGATACCGATTCCAGTAGAAACAAAAAAAGCGTTAGAAAGGGGGGAATGTGTGGGGCAAACAATTCAAGATTCTCCGTGGGAGGTCAGCGTTGAATCTGTGATTGGATATGAATTTGTAAGAGATATGCAGATCAAAAAAACAAAGATTTTTCCGCCGTCAAGAGAAGCTATTCCAATCGTTGGTTGGATTAGATATATGGGAGAAACTGCACATCCAAATCATGATGATGACTTTTATATGTGAAAACATCAGATATTGAATATGTAAGGTTAGACGTTCCTCGGGAGCAGATTGTGTTGAGTGATGCGATCGCATGGGAATTTATTATGACGGGAGAATACTATTCTGCTTCGGATACTCTTGAAGCGTTAGATATTGAGTTGGAAAATTTCCGGAATTTAAATGTATTTGAGCGGGTTTACACGATTAAACGTTCGTGGGAAAGGGCTTTCGATGTAGATCCATATGCAGATTTTGTTTTCGGTAGCTTTTGGACAATCGAGCCTTGGATGTTAATCCGGGGAGAAGACAGCGAAATTTAATCCAATATTTATGCTTTGAGATTAAACTTCAACAGAATTAACTCTAGAAAATGCAGTCAGGTTAACTGGCTGCATTTTTTTAATTTGCGCATCATGAGTGCGCTCTAACGGGTGAGAGTCCCGAACACGCCAGATAGTGGGAAGTGTTGTGTGGTCTTTTTTTCGTTGGATAAAAAGAGAGAGAGTATGAAACTTTTTCTGTAAAATAATGTTTATAAGGTTCTTCTATGATACA
>OLPL01000603.1_pt1 | contig 26397 bp, 23 predicted proteins | sample 1673211 | NCBI WGS metagenome assembly OLPL01 (sample SAMEA3136766, study PRJEB25190) | human gut metagenome | reverse complement strand
GCTTCCTGACACCAAAGCACGGGTCACCTGCTTGCATAAGACCCCATGATGCACGTTCAGAGATCCAGACGCACCGTCGCTGAAAAAGGCCGATATCGGCATTGCGATGGGCGGTGTGGGCATGGTCGTTATAATCGTGAAGCTTGTTTTGGATATAATGAACGGCTAATCGCATCTCTTTCCGAATAAAACCACAAGATAACTTGCAGAAAATGCAGACCGCTTTTTTTTATATGCGCCTAAAATTAAACAACACATCTTGATTTTATAGCGAAAACACGCTATACTGGAAGCGGTATAAAGAAAAGAGGGCGTGGAAAATGAAACGGAAATTGGAGAGCATGGAAGACCTTTTGCAGGCAGTGGAATACTACGGTTTTCTGCCGTTTTTTCCGAATGACATTCCGGGCTTTTCGGTGGAGGAGATGTGCGCGCCGGCGTATTGGTTCGCTGAAGACCGCGACGGACCTTGGGAGTGGAAAGGCCCGGCGGCGCAGACGAAGCGCTGCGCGTACGGCAAGCTTTTCCAGAAAAAAGCGGGGTTTGTCAGCCGGGAATGGCTGCCGGAGCTTGTAAATTTCCGCCGTGACGGCTATGATTTTGACGCGCGCTGCGATGACGGACTGGTGTTCCACAAGGACGAGGAGCTGTATAACACGGTCAATGCGGATGGCGAAATTCTTTCAAAATTCCTCAAAAAGAAGCTCGATTACCGCAAAGGCGGCAACACGGGCTTTGAAACGTGCATCACGCGGTTGCAAATGCAGACGTATTTGTGCGTTTCGGATTTTATCCGCCTGAAGGATAAAAACGGCAGGCCCTACGGCTGGGCGGTGGCGCAGTACACGACGCCGGAGCATTTATTCGGGTACGATTATGTGACGTCTGCATATAAGAGCGAACCGAAGGTCTCCGAAGAAAAAATGATTGCACACCTTAAAAACCTGCTTCCGGCGACGGAAGTGCAGATACAAAAATTACTAAAGTAGTTGGGAGGAAAGCGTATGCTTCAACAAGTTATGACAGAGCCGGGCAAGATCATTTTCCGGGAAATTCCCGTGCCGGAAATCGGGGACGGGCAGGTGCTGGTGAAAATTATGGACATCGGCGTTTGCGGCTCGGACATCCACGTGTACCACGGCAAGCATCCGTTCACGAAATATCCCGTGACACAGGGGCATGAGGTCTCGGGCGAAATTGTAAAGTGCGGTGCGAATGTCGAAAGTCTTACCGTCGGGCAGAAAGTGACGATTGAGCCGCAGGTGTACTGCGGCAAGTGCTATCCGTGCCGGCACGGCAAGTACAACCTGTGCGAGGAGCTGAAAGTCATGGGCTTCCAGACGACGGGCACGGCTTCCGAATTTTTTGCGGTGGACGCAAAGAAAGTGACACCAATCCCTAAAAGCATGAGCTTTGAGGAGGGCGCGATGCTGGAGCCGCTTGCGGTGGCGGTGCACGCCGTGTGGCAGATGGGCGACGTGACCGGCATGAACATTGCGGTGCTCGGTGCGGGGACGATCGGCAACCTTGTGGCGCAGGCGGCAAAAGGTCTTGGCGCGGCGAAGGTGATGATCACCGACGTGAGCGACTACCGTTTGGAGAAAGCCAAGGAATGCGGCGTGGACGTTTGCGTGAACACGAAGGAGAAGAACTTCGGCGAGGCGCTCGTTGAAGCGTTTGGCCCGGACAAGGCGGACGTCATTTATGACTGCGCGGGCAACAACGTGACGATGGGGCAGGCCATTCAGTATGCGCGCAAGGGTAGCGTGATTGTGCTTGTGGCAGTGTTTGCCGACATGGCGACTGTTGATCTGGCCGTGGCGAACGACCACGAGCTTGACATTAAGAGCACGATGATGTACCGCCACGAGGACTACGTGGGCGCGATAGAGCTGGTGGAAGCGGGCAAAGTGCAGTTAAAGCCGCTTATCTCGAAAATTTTCCCGTTTGCGCAGTACCTTGACGCGTATAAATACATTGACGCGAACCGCGAGACGACGATGAAGGTCATCATTGCCGTGCAGGAAAAATAAACGGAAAAAGACCGGGAAACACGCGCTGTGCTTCCCGGTCGATTTTATGTCGTGGTTTTTACTCAGCCTTCAAACCGCTTTGCGGCATCTTCGAGCTCTTCGATGATGTGGATGTGCTGCGGGCAGTGCGCTTCGCAGGAACCGCAATGGAGACATTCGCTTGCCTTGCCGCCTTCGCGTGTTGCGGATTCGTAGCCGCTGCGATCGACATTATCCTCGGAGCCGAACTGCTTCTGGTGGTTTACGGCGCGGAAAATGTCCGGGATGTGGATCTGCATGGGACAGTCGTCTACGCAGTACCGGCAGCCGGTACATGGAATGGTGGGAATGGCGTTGAGTTTTTCGACGACGGTTTTCAGCACCTCGTGCTCCTTGTCACTGAGCGGCTCAAAGTGCTCCATGTAGGAGACGTTATCGTCAAGCTGCGCTTTGGTGCTCATACCGGAGAGCACGGTGAGGATGTTATCGAGACCTGCGCAGAAACGGACAGCCCAAGACGGGATGGAAAGATCAGGATTCTGTGCCTTCATGATGCCCTGAATTTCGTTGTTCATGCCCGCGAGGGAACCGCCCTTGACCGGCTCCATAACGATGATGGGTTTATTGTGCTTGACGGCGACCTCGTAGCACTTTCTGGACTGCACGTTATCGTTTTCCCAGTCGATGTAGTTGAGCTGGAGCTGGACGAATTCGGCTTCCGGGTGCTTGGTGAGTGCTTCGTCGAGCACTTCCGCGCTGTCGTGGAACGAGAATCCGCAGTGCTTGATTTTGCCCTGTGCTTTCATCTTGAAAAGGAAGTCCCACGCGCCGATGCGGTCGGCTTTCTCGAACTTCGCTTTGTCCATGGAGTGCAGCAGGTAGTAATCGAAATACTCGACACCTGCGCGTTCCATAGATTCATCGAAAATGCGCTGCATGTCGGCTTCCGTCTCTATGTTGTCCCAAAGGGGTAGCTTTGTAGCGAGCGTGAAGCTGTCACGCGGGTAGCGCTTCACAATGGCTTCGCGCGCTGCGACTTCACTTTTACCGTTGATGTATACGTATGCGGTGTCAAAATACGTAAAGCCCTTTGCCATGAAGGTATCGACCATGGCTTTCACTTGCTCCATATCGATCTCGTCGCCGATCATCGGCAGGCGCATGAGACCGAAACCGAGCTTCGGGGTCGTATCGCCAAGATAACCAGTGTTCATTTTGAATTCCTCCCGAGAATAGTTGTGCCGTTTCGTACAACACATTAAAGTTTACTGCAAGTTTGATTATATCACAAAACACAGAAATTGCAAGAAGTTTTTTCGAAAATGCAAACACTTTTTACATAAAGTGTGCAAAAGATAAACAAACTTGCAGCGCTTGACGGTATTCTGCTTTTGCAGTACAATAGAAATGTTAAGTTTAAAAGGAGAGCGAGATATGAGCGGGGAGAGACAAAGACGGATTAAGCGGGCCTTGGCAACGGTTTTCGGTGCTGCGGCTGTGCTTGTCGTTTTGTATATTCTTCGTCCGCCGTGCCTCGTCCGCAAGGTTTTCGGCGTGCTGTGTCCTTCCTGCGGAACGACACGGATGATCGCAGCGCTTTTGCAATTGGACTTTGCCGGTGCGTGGGCGCTGAACCCCTTTATGCTGTTCTTTTTGCCGTTTGCGCTCCTTTGGGGCGTTTTGGAAGCGGTGCGGTATGCAAAGAGCAACCCGCCGCTGCTTTTTAAGCGCTTTTCCATTGCGCTGTGGGCGGCGTGGTTCTTCTCGGCGCTCATTTTCGGCGTATGGCGCAACTTCGCTTAATTTCCTTGACAAAGCGACGCTTCGTGTGTAAAATCAAAGCATATTAAAACCGTATACTTTTAGTTCTTTTGCGGAGGGATGCAAAGCGAACGCCTTATCCACGCAACGGCGAGCCACGGTTATTTGCTGACGGTGGACATTGCGCCCGAGCACGAGATGGAAAAGGTGCTGTACGCCGTGGACGAGCTGACGGGACTCATCGGCGCGGTGGCACTGATGCGTCCGTCGAAAAGCACGCTCGACTTGGAGCTTAAATCCGTAAAGAAAAAATACAAGGCGCTCAACTTTGCCGCGGGCTGCTCCCGTGAGGTCATTCAGCGCGGTGCAGATATGCTGGGCTGGACGCTCGACGACCTCATTTCCGACACGATCCTCGCGATGCGCACGCTGGAAAAGCCGCAGGCGGAGTGAGCGACACCGAATAAAGAAAGGCGGAATTTCATGACCGCAAATGAAATTAACGCTTTGGTCGACCGTCTGCGCGAGCAGCGTAACCTCAGCGATGCGGAATTTAAGACGATTTTGGAGACCGACGCCTATGATGCGGCGCTGCAAAAGGCCGCGGACGAGGTGCGCCGCGCGCACTACGGCACGGACGTGTACGTGCGCGGACTCATTGAGTTTACGAATTACTGCAAAAATAACTGTTACTATTGTGGCATCCGTCGGGATAACCGAAACGCGACGCGTTACCGTTTGACGAAAGAGGAGATTCTTTCCTGCTGCGCGGAGGGGTACGACCTCGGCTTTCGCACGTTTGTTTTGCAGGGCGGCGAGGACCCGTTTTACACGGATGACCTCATCTGTGAGATCGTCGCGGCCATCCATGCGCAGCACCCGGACTGCGCCATTACGCTTTCCATCGGCGAAAAGAGCCGCGAAAGCTACCAGAAGTATTTTGATGCGGGCGCAAACCGCTATCTTTTGCGTCACGAGACGGCCGATCCCGAGCATTACGGCAAGCTGCACCCGAATGAATTGAGCGCTTTACACCGGCAAGCATGTCTTTTTGATCTAAAGGACATCGGGTATCAGGTAGGTTCCGGCTTTATGGTGGGTTCGCCGTATCAGACGACGGAGAATCTTATTTCTGACCTGCGCTTTTTACAGAAGTTGCAGCCGGACATGATCGGCATCGGGCCGTATATCACGCACGCGCAGACGCCGTTTGCAAATGAAAAGAGCGGCTCGCTCGAGCTGACGCTGCGGCTTCTCTCAATATTGCGTTTGTTGTTTCCGTATGCGCTTTTGCCGTCTACGACGGCGCTTGGCACCATTCACCCGCAGGGGCGCGAGCTGGGGCTGAAGGCGGGCGGAAATGTTGTGATGCCGAACCTTTCGCCGGTGCGCGTGCGAAAGCTTTATGAGCTGTACGAGAACAAGATCTGTACAGGGGAAGAGGCCGCGCAGTGCCGCGGGTGTCTGGAGCAGCGCGTGAAGTCGGCGGGCTATGAGATCGTCACCGCGCGCGGCGATGTGAAACGATAACGAAAGGGTTTTATCGAAACTATGTGTAAAAAAGCGATCATAGCCATGAGCGGCGGCGTGGATTCCAGTGTGGCGGCGCTGCTTATGAAAGAAAAGGGCTACACCTGCATGGGCGCGACCATGAAGCTGTACCAGAATGAGGACGTCGGTCTGCGCCGCGAGCATACCTGCTGTTCGCTTGATGATGTAGAGGACGCGCGCAGTGTGGCGTATGCGCTTGACATGCCGTACTATGTGTTTAATTTTGCCGACCGCTTCAAAACGGATGTTATCGACAAGTTTGTGCACTCTTATGAAACGGGTGTAACACCGAACCCGTGCATCGATTGCAACCGCTATTTGAAGTTTGATAAGCTGTTTCAGCGCATGGTTGAGCTGAATTATGATTATGTTGTCACGGGGCATTACGCGCAAATCGATTTTGACGAAAATACGGGGCGGTATCTTCTGAAAAAGGCCGTTGACCACAATAAAGACCAGAGCTATGTGCTGTGGTCGCTGACGCAGGAGCAGCTAAAGCACGTGCAGTTCCCGCTCGGCGGCATGGAGAAGTGTGAAGTGCGCGCGCTTGCGGAGGCGCACAATTTCATCAATGCGAGAAAGCACGACAGTCAGGACATCTGCTTTGTGCAGAACGGCTCGTATGCCGATTTCATCGAGCAGTACACGGGCAAAACGTACCCGCCTGGGGATTTTGTGGACACAGATGGCAACGTGCTGGGGCAACACCGCGGCGTGATCCGCTACACGATCGGCCAGCGCAAGGGTCTGGGGTTCGCGCTGCCGGCACCGCTGTATGTGAAATCGGTGGATATTGAGAAGAACACCGTGACGCTAAGCCCGGAAAGCGAGCTTTTCAAAAAGGAGCTCACAGCGAGCGGCATTAATTTGATTTCCGTCGCGGAAATCAAGGAGCCGATGCATATTAAGGCGAAGGTGCGCTACCGCCAGCCCGAGCAGTGGGCGACCGTGACGCAGACGGGCCCGGACAGCCTGAAGGTCGTCTTTGACGAGCCGCAGCGCGCCATCACCTGCGGGCAGTCCGTCGTGCTGTACGACGGCGACCGCGTTTTGGGCGGCGGGACGATTGATTCGGTGAAATAAAAAAGCCTGAATAAGCGCTGCTTGGGTATTGTTTTGTGGGGAGGAAAACTCAAATGAATGATGCGAAGAAGCTTTTGGCGGATATGAAAGCGCTGGGGATCAAAGAGGGTGAGACGATTTTGGTGCACGCATCGATGAAGGCGTTGGGGACAAAGGAGACGCCGGAGACGGTGCTCGACACGTTGCAGGCGGCGCTTGGCGACGACGGCACGCTTTTGCTGCCTGCGCTGACGTATGAGAACGTCACGCCGGAGCACCCGGTGTTTGACGCGGACAATACCGTGCCGTGCATCGGGCTTTTGCCTCGCACGTTTTGGAAAATGCCGGGCGTGGTGCGCAGCGTGCACCCGACGCACTCCGTTTGTGCGCGCGGCAAGCGTGCGGCGGAGCTGACAGCATTGCATGGGGAGGACATCACCCCGGTGGGGAAGAACTCGCCGTTTATGAAGCTGCCGGAGATCGGCGGACGGCTGCTGTTCATCGGCGAGGTGCTTGACTGCTGCACGTTTATGCACGGCGTGGAGGAGCGCTTCGGCACGGACTACGTCTTGACGAAGGAGAAGATCCGCTACGTTGTGAACGGCGAAGAAAAGTACATGTACGGCCACGATTTTAAGGGCTGGGAGACGACGTACCGCCGCGTGAAGGAGATTCTGGACCCCGCGAAAAATGAGATCGTCACGGGGAAGATCGGCGACGCGACGTGCTACCTTATCGACGCGAAAGCGCTTTTAAAGCGCGCGGAGGAGAAACTGCGGGAGAACCAACACTGGTTTGTGGTGCCGCGGGAGTAAAACCAAACAGGCATAAAGAAACGACCCGGGACGGAGAAAATTCCGTTTGCGGGTCGTTTTTTGGCGTTGTGAAATTGAAAACTCAGCCTAAGTCGATGGAGCGCTGGGCGCAGGCGTTCAGCTCCATGCCGGCGGTATGGCCGGCGAGATATTCGTAGTAGGCCTGTGCGCCGACCATGGCGGCGTTGTCGCCGGTGAGAGAGAGGTCGGGCATATAGAGCGTGCGGCCGGTACGCTTGCATTCTTCCGTGAGGCGGCGGCGCAGGAGTGCGTTTGCGGAGACGCCGCCCGCGATGACGAGCTTTTTATGGCCGGTCCCGTCTGCGGCGTGCAAGAAGTTGCGCACGAGACAATCGACAACGGCCTTGCGGTAAGAGGCGGAAAGGTCGGCGATGTTGACGGTCTGACCCTTTTGCTCGGCATTATGCAGAATGTTGATGACGGCGGTCTTGAGGCCGGAGAAGCTGAAATCGAGCGGGGCGCCGTCTACGGTCGGGCGCGGGAGCTTGAACGCTTTGTCGTTGCCGGTCTCAGCGAGTTTATCCATGGCGATGCCGCCGGGATAGGGCATGCCCATGGCGCGTGCGGCCTTATCGAACGCTTCGCCTGCGGCATCGTCACGTGTTTTTCCGAGAATGCGGAGCTTTGTGTAGTCCGTCACTTCGATGATGTGCGTGTGGCCGCCGGAGACGACAAGGCACAGGAACGGAGGCTCGAGTTCCGGGTTCGTGATGTAGTTTGACGCGATGTGGCTGCGCAGGTGGTGCACCGGGATGAGCGGTAAATTTGCAGAAAGAGAGAGGCCTTTCGCGAAATTTACGCCGACGAGCAGCGCACCGATGAGCCCCGGCGCATAGGTGACGCCGATGGCATCGAGGTCGTCTACGGTGAGCTCTGCGCGCTCGAGTGCTTCACGCACGACGCCTACAATGGCTTCGCTGTGGCGGCGCGAGGCGATCTCCGGCACGACACCGCCGTATAACTTGTGTTCTTCTACCTGCGTTGCGACGACGCTGGAAAGCACGCGGCGGCCGTTTTCTACAACGGCTGCGGCGGTCTCATCACAGGAGCTTTCAATGGCTAAAATTTTCATTTTTCTATCCTTTGGTCTTTGATTTGCGGGGTGAACCGCGGAAATATCCGGCTCAGTCGAGACCGATGATCAGCTCTTTGAGCGCATCGGAAACAGGTGCGCCGTATTCGCTCACCTGCCAACTTTCGGCAAAGCGAACGTTTTTTGCAAATTCTGCGCCGTACTGGCGGGTGAGGCACGCGAGCACGTCCTCGTCCACGTCGCCGCGGTCCCAGTTGAACGTACTGCGCAGGTACTCTACGCGCTCCTCGTGCGTTTTACCGGCGAGATCCACGTGGTCATCTGCCCACGGAAGCCAATCGAGAAACTGGGAGGCGTGGCAGCACTCGACGTGAAACAGCGTTTCACGGTCGTCATCTGCCGGGCGGGCGAAATCGGAGCGGAACGGTTTGGGGTCGGTGAAGCCGTCTGCCCAGTAAAGAATGGTCGGCGTTTTGCGCAGCACGGGGGTATCCGGGCAAATGGCGGGCACGCCCATGAGGTACGAGCAGTCCTGAACGAGCTGGCCCGTAGCGCGGTGGTCGGGGTGATAATCGCACGCGCGGTTCGTGAAGATGACGTCCGGCTTAAAACTGCGGATGGTGCGCATGAGCGTTTCGCGCGCTTCGAGCGACGGGGTCAGGCGGCCGTCGTCGAACGGCAGAATTTCATAGGTGGCGCCGAGGTAGGCAGCGCTTTTTTGCGCTTCTGCCGCGCGCGTTTTGATGAGCTCTTCGCCGCGCATGGTCTGATGGCCTGCGTTGCCGGTCGTCATGGAGACAAAGCGGACAATGCAGCCCTTTGAAACCAAGCGCTTTGTGATGCCGCAGGTGCAGATATCGACATCGTCCGGGTGTGCGCCGATCATCATGGCGCGTAAAGGTTCTGACATAATAAAGCCCTCCCAAGAGAAAATGAGATCAATACAACCGCCGCGGCTGTTCCGCGACTTTTTCTCATTTATTTTAGCACAAGGCAGGCGCGAAAACAAGCCCGCACAACGTGCAAAGCGAGGAAAATGCGCGGGGATGAAAATTTTCTCTTTACTTTTTGAAAACCGTGTGCTATACTCCGTTTTAACAAGCGATGAAGAGTGACAGTAGGGATCCGGGAATGGCACAGAGAGCCCCGTAAGCTGCGATGGGGTGCAGGAACGGATCACCGAACAAAGCCTTGGAGCTGCATACCGACTGCGTTTTTGCGCTGAGACTATGCCGGGCGTGCCCGTTACAGCACAGGAGTATCGATGTTTTCCGTACTTTTCCTGCGGCGAAGTCTGTACTTGCAAAGGCGTGCGTCGTGAGGCGCGGGCAAACTAAGGTGGTACCACGGGTTATTGTATCCCGTCCTTGGAAACAGGGACGGGATTTTTTACGCTCTAAATTTCCCGCCCAATGAAAATAACAGCACGAAAGGGTGTAGAAAATGAGCGAAAACACGTTATTGGAAGCAAGAAAGGCAAAGTTCCATTATGTACGGGAGCACGTAAGCCCGTACCCGGAGCGCTATGCGCGGACGCATGAGCTGTGCGAGGCGGCAAAGCTGCCGGACGGGGTGCAGGACGTGTGCGTTGCAGGGCGTGTGACGGCCATTCGACGCATGGGGAAGCTCTCGTTTGTGACGCTCTCCGATATGGAGGGCAAGCTGCAAATTGCCGTGATGCGCGACGAAGTGGGCGAGGACACGTATGACTTTTTCAAGAGGGGCTTTGACGTAGGCGACTTTATGGGCGCGGAGGGCGAGATGTTCACGACAAAGGTGGGCGAAAAGACGCTGCGCGCGAAGTGCATCACGTTTTTAGGCAAGGCGTTCCGTCCGCTGCCGGAGAAGTTCCACAGTATTCAGGACACGGAGCTTTGTTGGCGCAGGCGGTACCTCGATTTGTGCATGAACGGGGAGACGCGCAGGCGGTTCCTTTTCAAGTCGCAGCTTGTGCGGGAGATTCGGCGGTATTTGGAAGACAACGGCTACATCGAAATTGAAACGCCGGTGCTCATCGATCATCCGTCCGGCGCGACGGCGCGGCCGTTTGTTGCGCACCACAATGCGCTTGACATGGACGTTTATCTGCGCATTGCGCCGGAGACGTATTTGAAGCGTGCCATTGTGGGTGGGTTTACGAAGGTGTTTGAGTTTGCGCGGTGCTTTCGGAATGAGGGCATGGACACGACGCATTTGCAGGATTTTACGATGCTGGAGGGCTACTGCGCGTACTATAACTACCGCGACAACATGCGCTTTTTGCAGGACATGCTGCAAACGGTCATCACGAAGATTCGGGGCAGCGCGGTCATCTCCATTAACGGCACCGAGATCGATTTCGGCGCGGAATGGGCGGTGGTGACGTTCCGCGAGCTCATTTTAAAGGACTGCGGCATTGACATTGACGAGTTTAAGACGGCGGAGGCTTTATTGCAGGAAATTGAAAGCCGGCACATTGAATTAAACTCCACCGACGACCCGAAGAAGCTTGGGCGCGGAAACCTCATCGATTTATTATACAAGAAGGTGAGCCGCCCGAAGATGATCGCGCCGACGTTTCTCATTGCGCACCCGACGGACTTGTCGCCGCTGGCGCGCGCGAATGATGATGATCCGGAGATTACGGACCGCTTTCAGCTTGTCATCAACGGCGCGGAGATCATCAACGCGTACTCGGAGCTTGTGGACCCCAATGAGCAGCGCCGCAGACTGCAAATTCAGGCGCAGAGCCACGCAGACGGCGACGAGGAAGCTATGGTGATGGATGACGACTATTTGACGGCGATGGAATACGGCATGCCGCCCATTTCCGGCTGGGGCATGGGCATTGACCGCGTTTTGCAGGTTTTGCTTGGCACGAGGAATATCCGCGACACGGTGATGTTCCCACTGATGCGGCCGGAACCGTAAGCGGAAAAAACAGCGAAATTCTGCATTTTCAAATTGCGTTTCCTGCATTTTTATGCTATACTTTAACGGTATATCAATGAAAATATAAAATAGATAAAGAAAGTGATAAAAAATGAGAATTTCCGATATTTTGAAGACCAACAAGGTGACGGTCTCTTGCGAGATGTTCCCGCCGAAGCCGGGTAAACCATTGGAAAACACACAGCAGGTGGTGCATGAGATCGCGGCATATAAGCCCTCTTTTATGAGCGTGACCTACGGCGCGGGCGGCTCCAACTCCAAAAACACACTGTCCATTGCAGAAGAGGTGCAGAAAAGCGGCGTTACGGCGCTGGCACATTTGACGTGTGTGGGGCAGGACGAAGAGAACCTCAGAGCGTCCATCAATGCGTTTAAGGCGAGCGGCATTGAGAATATTCTGGCGCTGCGCGGCGATATTCCGGAGGGGGATACGGCGCCGCAGACGTTCCCGCACGCGAGCGACCTCATCAATGCCATTCGCCGCGAGGGTGCGGATTTCTGCATCGGCGGCGCATGTTACCCGGAGGGACACCCGGAATCGTACAACAGCGACGCGGACATTGACGGCGTGCGCCGCAAGGTGGAAAGCGGCTGCGAGTTTTTAACGACGCAGATGTTCTTTGACAACAACATTCTTTACAATTATATGTTCAAGCTCCTGCGCCACGACATTCGCGTGCCGGTCATTGCGGGCATTATGCCGGTGACGAACGCGAAGCAGATTAAGCGCATCATGAGCCTTTCGAGTTCTTCTATGCCGACGCGCTTTAAGGCGATCGTCGATCGTTTTGCGAACAACCCGGAGGCGATGAAGCAGGCGGGCATTGCGTACGCGACCGAGCAGATCATCGACCTCATCGCGAATGACGTGACGCATATTCATATCTACACGATGAACCGCCCGGATATTGCGGGCAGCATCATGACGAACCTTTCAAAGATCATTGACGGCTATGAAGCTGAATGAGAAAGAGGCGCTGCGCTACCTTGGCTTTCGCGGGAAGCCGGCCGATGCGGACACCGATGAAATGATTCGCGAGATCGGCGGCGAGATGCTGCGCACGCTCACGCCGAAATGCGTATATAAAAGATACGACATAAAAGTACTTGAGAACGCGGTGGAGCTGGACGGTTGGCGCATCGAGAGCATAAAGCTTTCACGCCATTTACGCGGCTGCAAGGCAGCGTATTTGTTTGCGGCGACGCTGGGTTTGCAGGCCGATATGATGATACGGCGGTTATCCGCGCTCAATATGGCGCGCGGCACGGTGGCGCATTCCGTTGCGAATGCGCTCATTGAAGACTACTGTGACGAAATGCAGGCGCAGATCGCGGAAAAGGAAGCCGCAACGGGCTTATTTTTGAAGCCGCGCTATTCACCGGGGTACGGCGACTTTGCACTCGAAAGCCAAAAAGAGATCTTTGCGCGGCTGGAATGTGCAAAGCGCATTGGGCTGACGCTGACGGACACCATGCTGATGGTGCCGTTTAAATCCGTGACGGCGGTCATCGGCGTGACGGACGCGCCGACGTGCACGCATGTAAAGTGCCGCGGCTGCGCGAACACCGACTGCGAGTTCCGCGAAATCTGACGCGCTGAGAAAGGGAGAAAATTTATGCATCCTGTTATAGACCGATTCGGAAAATCTGTTGTCATTGTGGACGGCGGCATGGGCACACTTTTGCAGGCGAACGGCCTTATGGGCGGCGAGCTGCCGGAGCTTTGGAACCTGACACACCCCGAGGTGCTTTTGAAAATTCAGTCCGACTACGTGAACGCGGGCTGCGATATTTTGACGGCGAACATGTTCGGCGCGAACCGTTTAAAACTGGAAAAGACGGGCCACACCGTGCAGGAGGTCGTCTCACAGGCGTTGAAACTTGCACACAGGGCAAGCGGCGGCAAGGCGGCGGTGGCGCTCGACATCGGCCCCTCCGGCAAGCTTTTGAAGCCGTTCGGTGATTTGGCGTTTGATGACGCGTACGAGCTTTTTAAAGAGGAAATTATCGCGGGCAGGGACAACGCCGACCTCGTGATCATCGAGACGATGAGCGACGCCTACGAAGCGAAGGCGGCGCTGCTGGCGGCAAAGGAAAACTGTGACCTGCCGGTCATTGTAACGTTTACGTTTGACAGCACGGGAAAGCTCTTGACGGGCAGCAACATCCCGGCGGCGCTGCTGCTGGCGGAGAGCCTCGGCGCGGACGCGGTGGGCATCAACTGCAGCCTCGGTCCGGAGCAGATGGAAAGCTTTGTCGATGAAATGCTGACGCTGACGAATTTGCCCATTGTCATCAACCCGAACGCCGGTCTGCCGGTTTCCGTGAACGGCGAGACCTCGTACCCCGTGGGGCCGGAGGAATTTTACGCGTACATGGAGCGCTTTGCGGAGAAAGGCGCGGCGATTCTCGGCGGCTGCTGCGGCACGACGCCGGAGCATATCCGACTGCTGGCAGAACGCCTGAAAAACAAGCCGGTGAAGGAGCGTCACATTGAAAAGAAGACGGTGGTGTCCTCGTACACGCATACGGTGACGTTCGGTGCACGGCCGATTTTGATTGGCGAGCGCATCAACCCGACGGGCAAGCCGCGCTTAAAACAGGCTTTGCGCGAAGGCGATTTGGAATATCTGTGCCGTGAGGGCATTGCGCAGACGGAACACGGCGCGGACATTTTGGACGTGAACGTGGGTCTGCCGGAGCTTGACGAGCCCGCGGTGATGGAAAAGGCCATCATCAACTTGCAGAGCGTGACGAACACGCCTTTGCAGATCGATACCTCGAACGTGGAGGCCATGGAGCGCGCGCTGCGTATTTATAACGGCAAGCCGCTTGTGAACTCCGTGAACGGCAAAGAGGAATCGCTGCACACGGTACTGCCGCTTGTGAAAAAGTACGGTGCTGCGGTGGTTGCCTTGACGCTCGACGAAAAGGGCATCCCGGCTTCTGCTGCGGAGCGTGTGGCGATTGCGGAGAAGATTTTGAAAACGGCGGAAAGCTACGGCATCGACCGCAGCGACGTGATTATTGACACGCTTGCAATGACGGTGAGCACGGGCGCGGATAACGCGATTATCACGCTCGATGCGCTTGACACCATCCGCCACAAGCTCGGCGTGCATACGGTGCTGGGCGTCTCCAATATTTCGTTCGGTCTGCCGCGCCGCGAGCTGGTGACCTCCACGTTCTTCGCGATGGCGATGCAGCGCGGATTAAGCTCCGGCATCATCAACCCGCTGAGCGACGAGCTGATGAAGGCGTACCGCTCGTTCTGCGCGCTGATGGGCATAGACGTGGGCTGCAAGGCGTATATCGAAGCGTATGCGAACACCACGGCGGCGCCGGACGTGCGCACGGGCGCCGCGCAACAGAGTGCAGGAGGGTCTGCCGAAAGCGTTTCGCTGCACCGCGCCATTGTGAAAGGCCTGCGCGAGCAGGCGGGACAGCTGACGGACGAGATGCTGAAAACGACGCCGCCGCTGGAAATCATCAACGGTGAGCTTATCCCGGCGCTCGACGAAGTGGGGCAGGGCTTTGAGAAAAATACGGTGTTCCTGCCGCAGCTTCTCATGAGCGCAGACGCAGCGAAGGAAGCGTTTGAGCGCATCAAGCAGAACCTTGCGAAAAAGGGCATTCAGGAGGAAAAGAAGGGTACCATCATCCTTGCGACCGTGAAGGGCGACATTCACGATATCGGCAAGAACATTGTGAAGGTGCTGCTTGAAAACTACGGCTTTGACGTACTCGACCTCGGTAAGGACGTGCCGCCGGAGATCATTGTGCAGACGGCGATCGAGAAAAATGTGCGCCTTGTGGGGCTTTCTGCCCTGATGACGACGACGGTGGAGAGCATGGCGGAGACGATCCGCCAGCTGCGCAAAGCGCATGACTGCAAGGTCATGGTGGGCGGCGCGGTGCTGAACCCCGAGTACGCTAAGGAGATTGGCGCGGATTTCTACTCCAAAGATGCGATGGGCAGTGTGCGCTACGCGGAAAAGCTGTTTAACGGCGAAGTGTAAAAACAATCAGAGCATAGAAAAAGGACGGCAGTTGCGCTTAACTGTCGTCCTTTTGTACTGTGCAAAATTATCTGCGGTTTGTAAACCACACGTCGATCTCATCGGGTATGGGGGTCTCAAAAAGCGTGAGAATTTTTTGCAGTAGGCCGCTGTCTACGGCGTAGTCGGTCGTTTCACCGGCGGCAACGGCAGCGTTGCGCGTTTCAATGTTTTTCGCCCAGTCTGCATCGGAAATGTCGATGTAGTGCCACTCGAAGTCGATGTCGGCATTTTTGTAGTAGGCGGAAACATCTGTGCGCTCTTTGCGGCTCCAGAAGCCCCAATCTAAAATGACATTGCAGCCCGCGCGGGCGATGTCCACGGCTTTTTTGTGGAGATATGCTTTGATGTCCGCGCTAATCGCATCGCGGCGGTCGCCGAGGTCATGGTGGAAGAGGTCGTTTTCAATCTCATCGCAGGAGAGCACCACAGCGTGTTCTTTTTCCTTGAGCTGCCGGGTGTAAAAGCCCTTGCCGCTGCAGATTTTGCCGCAGATCAAAAATACTTTTGCCATGCTTTTTACATTACTCTTTGCCGTTCCAGCAGTAGGTGCAAAGGCAGTCTGCGTCGATGCCGACGGACTCCATCATATCGTCGAGGCGGTGGTAGTGAAGGGAGGTGAAGTGCAGCTTTTCGCCGATCTTCTCCACCATCTTCCGGTACTTCTCGCTGTCCGGGTCGGCATATTCTTCAAGTGTGGCACGGTCGGGGTCGCAGCCCTCAAGCTCTTTAATGACGCGGCGGGTGATGAGCTCCATTTCGGACGTGGAGCGGGAGAAGTTTAAGTATTTGCAGCCGAAGAGCAGCGGCGGGCAGGCGGGACGAATGTGCACTTCTTTTGCGCCGCTTGCGTAGAGGAACTCGGTCGTTTCGCGCAGCTGCGTGCCGCGCACGATGGAGTCATCAATGAGCAGGAGGCTCTTGCCCTCAATGAGGTCATGCACCGGGATGAGCTTCATTTTGGCGATGAGGTCGCGCTTGCTCTGGTGTGTCGGCATGAAGGAGCGCGGCCATGTGGGCGTGTATTTGATGAACGGGCGGGAGAACGGCACGCCGGACTCGTTGGCATAGCCGATGGCGTGCGCGATGCCGGAATCCGGTACGCCTGCGACGATATCCACCTGAATGGTACCCTTGTCGCGGCGGGCAAGCATCGCTCCGCAGCGGTAGCGCATCTCTTCGACTCCGATGCCTTCATAAGAGGAGGACGGGTAGCCGTAGTAGACCCACAGGAACGTGCAGATCTTCATTTCTTTGCCGGGGGCGACGAGCGTTTGCACATGGTCGGCGTCAAACACGACAACTTCGCCCGGGCCGAGTTCGCGCAGGTCGTGGTAGCCGAGGTTTAAATACGCGAAGCTTTCAAAGCTTGCGCAGTAGCCGTCTTCCTTTTGGCCGAGCACGACAGGGGTGCGGCCGAGTTTATCGCGTGCCGCGTAAATGCCGCGCGGTGTCAGGACGAGCATACTCAAAGAACCGTCGACGACCTCCTGCGCGTAGCGAATACCGTCGATGAAATTCTCTTTCTGGTCGATGATGGCGGCGACGAGCTCTGTGGGGTTCACTTCGCCGTTTTGCATCTCAAAGAAATGCGTGCCGCGTCCGATGATGTCCTCTACGATCTCATTGGCGTTATTGATCTTGCCGATGGTCGTAATGGCGAAGGTGCCGTGATGCGAACGCACCAAAATCGGCTGTGCTTCATAATCGGAGATGCAGCCGATGCCGAGCGTGCCGTGCATAGATTGCGATTCCGTTGTAAACTTCGTGCGGAACGGAGCGTTTTCAATGTTGTGAATGGCCTTGTCAAAGCCGGTCTCCGGGCTGTAAACCGCCATGCCCGCGCGGCGTGTGCCGAGGTGGGAGTGGTAATCAATGCCGAAAAAAAGGTCGAAAACGCAGTCAGTCTGCGATGCTGCGCCGAAAAAACCGCCCATAAAATAGATCTTCCTTTGCTGAAAAATTGAAGGGGCAGTACCGCGGAGGAGTTATGCGGTATTGTCCAAAACACTTTTATTATAACAAAAATCGCGTTATCCGAAAAGAGACACAAAAGAGAAAGACCGCCGAAATTTCGGCAGCCTTTTTGTAAAGGATAACAGAATTTTTTACAAGATGGGTTCTTTTGCCTGAATGGATCTTGCATGCAGCGCAAAAATCTCATGGCGGCGGTCTGTGCCGAAGATGTGCTGCTTGTCGTACTCGGTACTGAAGCCGACGATGTAAATGACGAGCAGACCGGTTTGCGGCCACAGCATGGAGATATCCAAAAGTCCGTGCAGCAGCACGCACACGATGACGGAGACCGTGAGGGCGTAGCGCTGGTGGCACTTGTGGCTGCGGTGCAGGCGGATAATCTTGCCGACATTGATGGCAAAGTAACCGAGTAAGACCGCCGTACCCACAAATCCGAAGTCCATGAGGAGCTCCAAAAGCAGGTTGTGCGAATGCTTTGCGATGCTGTATGAGCCGTAGAGGTCATGGATGCGCGCATATGTATTGTAGCCGCGGCCGAACCACGGGGCGTCCATAATACTGCCGATGGCGCCCGACCAGATGCTCATGCGTTTTGCAAAATCGTGCCGGATGAGATCGATGCGCGGGAGGAAATCGAGCGATTCACCGAACAGAACGAGTGTGAGCAAAATGCCAAGCATGGTGAAAAGGTACACGGAAAGCCACTTCTTCTTGCCACAGAACCACAGCATGACAGGGCAGACGATGAGCAGCACCATGAAAGTGGTGCGGCATTCGGAGAGCTCAAGCGCGATAAGATTCAACGGAATCAGGGCAGCGTATAAACCGCGCAGCGGCGTGTCTTCGCTTTTTACGATGTTGTAAATGCAGAAGAGCACGACGAGCGAAATGTAAAACGCATAGTAATTGGGGTTTGTAAAGATGGAGTTATACCGCGCACCGTAAACCCACTCCATGCCGAGCGCGCGCTGAACGAGCGCGACGAGGAGGCAATAGGGGCTCATGAGGCAGACAAAAGACAAAATGAGGCGGAACGCGCGCTGGGTCATCGTATAGGTGACGAAAATGACGGCGATGAATGCGAACACCATAAAAACGCCGAGCAGAATATCCGTTACGGTGCCGCCTGAGAAAATCGTGACGAGCAGGGAGAGCACCCAGAAAGCCGAAAGAAAAAATAAATCCTGTTTACGGCGGAAGAAAACGAAGCTCTGCTTCGTGGCAGCAATGTAAAACGGCAATAAAAGCAGCGCCAACATCTCGGCATAGACGGTGAGGAAAATGGAAGCCGTTAAAACAAGCAAGACCTTTTCGTTTGGGGTAAGCTCTAAAAATCCCTTTTTCAGTGCTCTGAATACTTGCAGATAAATGCACCTCCTGTGGACCGCGGCCGTATACCGTGATCCGGTAAAACCGTTTCAAGAAATTACGAAATCATAAAAATCCAAATCATGTGCGTACATGCGTACATGAGCACGCTCATATAAATAAGAAATACCCCGGCACAGATTACTATTTTAGCGCAACTTTTCTGGATTTACAAGGGCTTTTGCAGCTTTTTTGCATTTATAAAGAGATTTGTAAGATTTGATTTTAAAACTGAACAGAAGATTTACATAAGGCGCAAAACTTTATTGAAGTTGCACAAGGTTTGTCTGCACAACTTGAACAATGCGCTGTATTGAAATGGGCATGACAGGCGTGCTATAATACGAAATATAAAGGGTGCGCGTTTGCCGCCCGAGGTTTAGGAGGCTGCTTTCAGATCTATGGATATACGAGTCTTGCAGTATTTTCTGGCTGTTGTGCGTGAGGAGAACATCACGAAGGCGGCACAGCTTTTACATATCACACAGCCCACACTTTCCCGCCAGCTGATGGGGCTGGAGCAGGAGCTTGGCGTGAAGCTGTTCAGCCGCAACAACCACAGCGTCACGTTGACGGAGGAGGGTATGTTATTCCGCCGCCGCGCAGAGGAAATCGTGACGCTTTCCGAAATGACAAAGCGGGAATTAAAGCAGGAGGCAATGCTGACCGGCGAAATTTCCATCGGCAGCGGCGAGTACCACGGCTCCTGCCATCTTTCCGGCATTCTAGCGGCGTTTCGCGCCGAGCACCCGAACGTGACGTACAGCATTTATAGCGGCAACTCCGATAACATTAAGGAGCGCATTGAACGCGGCACGCTGGACATCGGCTTGCTGTTGGAGCCGGTGGAAATCAGCAAGTATGATTTTCTGCACTTCCCGGTGCCGGAAACGTGGAACGCGCTGGTGCGGTCGGATTCGCCGCTGGCGCAGAAGCCGTATTTGACGCCACAGGACATTGTGCCGTACCCGGCGGTGTTTTCGCGCCGGGATCAGATCCGCAGTGAGATTGTGAACTGGTTCGGCGACAGCGCGGACCGGCTCAACATTATCGCGCACGGCGATTTGCAATACAACATGGCCTCGGTCATTCGCCGCGAAAACGGCGTGCTGTTCACGCTGAAGCTCGACTTGCAGCATAACGGCCTGAAATTCGTGCCGCTGCAGCCGCCGATCCGCGCCGCGACGGTGCTCGTTTGGAAAAAGAACCGTGTGCTTTCACCGCTGACGAACGCGTTTCTCGATTTTGCGAAGAAATACATTTCCGGCATGGAGAAGGATAAAAAATAGGTATTGGACATTATTCTGATGGTTTAGTATACTGAAAGCAAGAAACCACGAATTTTTCATAGAAAAGGGGAAGACACATGGAATACGTAAAACTCGGCAACTCTGACCTGAATGTTTCGCGCATTTGCCTTGGCTGCATGGGCTTTGGCGAAGCGGCCGCGGGGCAGCACCGCTGGACGCTGGATGAGGAAAGCTCCAACGAGATTATCAAAGCGGCGCTCGAGAACGGCATCAACTTTTTTGACACGGCGATGAGCTACCAAGGCGGCACAAGCGAGATGTTTGTCGGCCGTGTGCTGCGCGATTTTGCCCGCCGCGAGGATGTGGTGCTGGCGACGAAATTTGAGCCGCGCACCGACGAGGAGATTGCAAACGGCGTGACGGGGCAGCAGCACGTGAAAAACTGCCTCGATGCAAGCCTGAAGCGTCTCGGTATGGACTACGTTGATCTGTACATCTGCCATATGTGGGACTATCGCACGCCCATTGAGGAGATTATGGAAGGGCTGAACGACGCGGTGAAGGCCGGCAAGGTCCGCGCCATCGGCATCTCGAACTGCTATGCGTGGCAGCTGGCGCAGGCGAATTACTACGCCCGTATGCACGGCATGGCGGAGTTTGTGTCCGTTCAAGGGCATTATAATCTCATTTTCCGCGAGGAGGAGCGCGAAATGGCGCCGTTCTGCAAGGCGGAGAACATTGCGATGACGCCATACAGTGCACTCGCCGCAGGGCGGCTCTCGAGGCATCCTGGTGAGAGCTCCAAGCGCCTTGAGGAAGACAATTACGCGAAATTTAAGTACGACAAGACCGCCGAGACCGACGGTGTGATCATTGACCGTGTGGCGGAGCTGGCCGAGAAGCGCGGCTGTACCATGACGGAGATCGCCCTTGCGTGGCTGCTGACGAAGGTTGCGTCGCCCATCTGCGGCGCAACGAATCTTTCGCACATCACAGGGCTTGTGAACGCCGTTGAATTGAGGCTCACCGCTGATGAGATTGCATACCTTGAAGAGCCCTACGTGCCGCACGCGTTGGTCGGCGTGATGGCGCAGAACCATGGGTGATTTGGAGACGCCGTGTATTTCACTGCCCGCAGGGCAATTTCACATACCGAAGGGATTCGTTTCGTTGAAAAAAGGACTTTGCAAAATGCAAAGTCCTTTTTTCTGGTGGAGGAGGGTGGATTCGAACCACCGAAGCTAGAAGCAGCAGATTTACAGTCTGTCCCCTTTGGCCACTCGGGAACTCCTCCATATACAGAGCTGCGTAAACGCAAACTCATATTATAAAAACGGGAAACCCGTTTGTTGCAAGACGAACACACTGCTCGCTTGAGACAATCGTTATTATAATACATCGGTGTGCAAAAGTCAACCCTGTTTTTGCGAAAATTTGTGTTTTTTCGCGGGGGAAAGACTTTGCGGTTCTGGTTTGGCTTGACATCATCGCTTTGGGGCGGTATACTGTATTTATTGCGGCAGGAAGCTGCGGGGGCGTTGAAGCGCCGGATCTTTTTTTATAGGATTAAATTGTGCCAGCGGAGGCGCGCGGACTGTATGGGGTTCGTGCGCCTTTTTGATTTTAGGAGGAATCTGCATGAAGACTTTGTATTTTGACTGCGGCATGGGTGCGGCGGGCGACATGCTTTCGGCGGCGCTTTTAGAACTGTTTGACGACAAACAGGCAGTGCTCGACGAGCTGAACGCGCTCGGTATCCCCGGTGTGGAATTTAAGGCGGAAGTGAGCACGAAATGCGGCATCAACGGCACGCATCTTTCCGTTACGGTGAACGGCGAGGAGGAAGAAAGCGCTGACGTGCACGACCACGACCATGTACACGAACATGAACATTCTCACGAACATGAACATTCTCACGGACATGAGCATCAACACGACCACGATCACGAACATACGCATGAGCATGAACACGACCACGGGCATCACCACCACAGCAGCATGGCGGATATCGAGCATATCATCGGGCATCTGCCGTTGGAGGATGCGGTGCGTGCAGACGTGATTGCGGTGTATAAGCTCATTGCGGAGGCGGAGAGCCATGCGCACGGCATGCCGGTTTCGGAGATCCACTTCCATGAAGTCGGCACAATGGACGCGGTGGCGGACATTACGGCGACGTGCTTGCTCATCCGCAAGCTTGCGCCGGAGAAGATTGTTGCGTCACCGGTGCATGTAGGCGCGGGAAAGGTGCGCTGTGCACACGGTGTGCTGCCTGTTCCGGCCCCGGCTACGGCGTATATTCTGCGCGACATGCCGATCTACGGCGGGCGCATTCAGGGTGAGCTCTGCACGCCGACGGGCGCGGCTTTGCTGAAGCACTTTGCGGCAGCGTTCGGCGATATGCCGGTTATGCGCGTGCAGCGCGTGGGTTACGGCATGGGCAAGAAGGACTTTGAAGTGGCAAACTGTGTGCGCGCGATGCTGGGCGAAACCGGCGACGGCGCGGACTCCGTTTACGAGCTGAACTGCAACATCGACGATATGACCGCCGAGACGATTGGCTTTGCGGTGGAGAAGATTCGCGAGGCGGGCGCGGTGGAGGTCTTCACGACCGCCGTTATGATGAAGAAAAACCGCCCCGGCACGCTGCTGACGGTGCTGTGCCGCGAGGCGCAGAAGGAGACCGTTGTGCAGGCGATTTTCAAACACACGGCGACCATCGGCATCCGCGAGACGCTGTGCCGCCGCTATGTGCTGACCCGCACGGAAGAGACGGTGGAGACCGTCCTCGGCCCGGTGCGCCGCAAGTTGTCTTCCGGCTACGGCGTGCAGCGCGCGAAGTTTGAGCACGATGACCTGGCGGCGCTCGCCGAGAAAAACGGGTTGAGCCTCACGGAAGTGATGGAAAAGATTGATAGATAAAATATAAAGGTTTATGGGCCTCGCGTTTTGCGGGGCTCTTTTTCTGTGTGCGGCAAAACTTGCAAAAGTATTGCAAAGGAACTGCAAAAACTGTACGGTTTATATTGAAACAGCGGGGCGGGTGTGGTATGCTCTGGGCGTAGGAAGGTTACACAAAACCGAAAGGAGCATTGGTTATGAAACGGACGTTAAGGACGAAAATCTGGTGTGGTGTGTTGGCAGTTGCGTGCATCAGCGGCGTGGCCTTTGGCGTTGCAAATTTGCCGCGTGTGCAGGCGGAGGCGGTCTCCGGCGGCGTGGAGGTCACGGAGGCACCGGGGAATGAAGCAGTAGTTTCGGAAGAAAGCAAAGCGGAGGTGCCGGAGATCTCTGGAAATCCCGAAATCTCCGAAGTATCTGAAACGGCGGAGGTATCTTCTGCGAAAGAAGAATTTGAATCGCATTTTACAGCGGATGAAAAACTGGATTTCTCCAAGATACCGAAAATCATTCGCACGGAAGACGGGAGTATTTCAATTGAAAACGGCGACGGCAGTTTTGATGCAGAGAATGACCCGTACTTTTCTGCATCGAGCATTTACGGCGGTAAAAATGTGAAAGTCACGATCAAAGACGTGCATATGTCCAATAAACTTGAATATGGCCTTACGCCAGCGGATAACGACTGCTTTGTTCCGTGGTGGATTAATGGTGGTTACCCGTGGCTGGAGACCTGCGAGCTGAATGAAGACGGCACGCTTTCTTCGCCGCATTATGCGTTTGTGTATGTCACAATCAGCTTTGAGAACACCGGAGATGAAGCGACGGGATTCCTTTCCGGGGTATACGCCATGGGACAGTATGACACAGACGGCTGCCCTTTGGATATGTCTGAATGCACGACCGACAAGCGAGAGCTGATCAACGGCATTGCAGAAGTTCCGATGAATGCGGAAGACCCGAACAAGACCGGGAATATTCTGTTGGAGCCGGGTCAGACAAGAGAGCTTGTCTTCATATATCTTTTGTCTGACGAGAGCGTCTATGTGCGCACAGATGATGAAGCCGCTGAAAGAGACGGTGTGAAAAATTACATTGAGATCGTAGAAAACTACTTTATCGACGCCTATACGGAAACCGATTGCCGATATACAATCGATGTCAACAGCGGTTTGGGCCCGTTTGTGCACTATGACGTGAGCGACATTGTGAATGATTTCTTTACGGAGCACAAATAATATTGCAAATTGGAGCCGGATGAAAACTAAGAAAGGAGAATGAACCATGAAACGGAAAGTGTATGGCACGGTGTTGTGTGCGGTTTTGGCAGCGGTGGGCATTGGTGCCGCCATGTGGAGCGCAGGCGCGGAAGAAGCAGTGAAAAGCACGGAAAAGCACGGTGCAGGCATCGCCGTCCCCGACCCCGAAGGTCGCGCCGTCGGCGAAAGAGCTGAATGAGATCAGAGATTTTACGTCATTGGAATCGCGCCAGTTGGGTGAATACTGGTATAACGATGACCCTTCGACGTATCTCGGCGCTTCCGATTACATGCGGGCGGTGACGAAGGTCATGACGCCGCAGCAGTGCTTTGAATTGAACAAAGACATCTTAGACGCGGCTTATCCGAACTATAATGGCCTTGGCCGTTACGCGGAAGATACCGTAAAGCTTCACAGAAATGCGGAAGGTGCGCCTGTAACGGAAAGCGAGAAGCCCGTAAAGTTCACAGCGGAGACCGGAACGAGCACGCACATCAGCTCGCCGAGCGGCCTACCGATAGACTGCACTTTGACGGACGTGCGTGTCTCTGACCGGCTTGAATACGGCTTGAAGCCGGAGGACGACACGTTTATTCCTTGGACGGCAGATGAAACGGACGAGAGTGCGTACTCATGGGTGAGACAGTGCGCACTGGATGAGAACGGTGTGCTGACTGCGCCGGAGCATTACGCGTTCGTGTACTTGACGGTGCACGCAAATTTCAGCGGCAAGTTTGACGCTGCGCTGTTCCGTATGAAAAGCGCGAACCTATACTGGTACAACGAAAATGGCTATATGCTGGACGGTGCTTTGCCCGCGCAGAACAAGACGGAACTGATCGACGGTTTGGCGCAGGTCCCGTATAACAATGAGGACGTGAACTGGGCGACGGACGTGGTTCTGAACAACAAAGAGCCGCGCGACCTTTTGTATGTGTTCCTCGTGCCGGATCAGTACGTTTATCCGCTCACAGATGAAGCAAGCGCCAGACGTGACGGCGTACACAGTAACTACGATATAGTAAAATATTACAGCATAGGTACGTATGAGGAAGAAGACCTGACGTATACGTTTGAGGTCGTAAATTACGGCAGCCGTACGGCGAAGCTCGACCTGACGGAATACGTGAAGGCGTATTTTGCGGAGCACAAATAATTTTGATGGGAAGGCCCGGCTTTTGCCGGGCTGTTTCCTTATGTTTCTGCGGTTTTGCGGAGAAAAAGGAAATTTTCAAATTTTTTCATTTTAGAGTTGACAGAACGGCGCGAAATTGCTATAATATTAAAGCTGTATGACTCATTAGCTCAGTTGGCAGAGCACTTGACTTTTAATCAAGGTGTCCGGAGTTCGAATCTCCGATGGGTCACCAAGCGCGTTTTTACGCGCTATGCGCTGGTGTAGCTCAGTTGGTAGAGCAGCTGATTTGTAATCAGCAGGTCAGGGGTTCGAGTCCGTTCACCAGCTCCAGTTGATTAAAACAGAGAACATTTTGTTTTCGTTTTTCTATATATTTATTGAGTTCGGTACGGACTCGAACCCTGAGAGGGTTTCGGCGTTAAGAAAACTTTCCGATGGAAAGTTTTTAGCCGGAAGCGGCGCAGCGGCTATGCTGCAAGCCGTGAAGACGCGCAAGCGGCTTCGTCCGTTCACCAGCTCCAGTTGATTAAAATTGAGAACATTTTGTTTTCGTTTTTATATATTGTTTCCGAGTGTTTTGCTTGGCAGCAATAAACAGAACTTGTTTCTGTTTTTATAATATGAGTTTGCGTTTACGCAGCTCTGTATATGGAGGAGTTCCCGAGTGGCCAAAGGGGACAGACTGTAAATCTGCTGCTTCTAGCTTCGGTGGTTCGAATCCACCCTCCTCCACCAGAAAAAAGGACTTTGCATTTTGCAAGGTCCTTTTTTCAACGAAATAAATCCCTTCGGGATTTGTGAAATATACCTTCGGTATAGTGAAAAAACAACCTACGGTTGTTGTGAAATGCGCTGCGGCGCGTGAGATTTATTTCATTTCACATTTTGCGTCAGCTGCGGGGCTTTGTCAACGTGGTAGGTATTTTGCACAGTGCCCTTGTAATTTTGTAGAAATTCGATTATAATATAACCAGAAATTTACTCTTTTAGGGGGAGTTTACCATGATTTTTGAAAATATGGATCGCATTGTTTTTGCAGGGGATTCCGTAACGGATATGGGCAGCGCACAGCCGGTGGGCGAGGGCTTGTTTGACAACATGGGTCACGGCTATCCGCGCGTCATCGAGAGCCTTGTGACGGCGACTTACCCGGAGCTGAGCATTCGTTTTACGAACTCCGGCATCGGCGGCAATACGTCGAAAGACCTGCTTGCGCGCTATGAGCGCGACGTGCTTTCCTTGACCCCGCAGTGGGTGTC
>OLPL01000586.1_pt1 | contig 26806 bp, 20 predicted proteins | sample 1673211 | NCBI WGS metagenome assembly OLPL01 (sample SAMEA3136766, study PRJEB25190) | human gut metagenome | reverse complement strand
TGGTGTCGGCGTTGCTATTACCGTTGGTGTCGGCGTTGCTGTTACCGTTGGTGTCGGCGTTGCTGTTATCGTTGGTATCGGCGTTGCCGTTATCGTTGGTTCTACATCTGTCTTATTAAATACTTCTACTTCATTTCTCAAACTAACACTATGTAATGTCTGTACCTCTTTACTTCCAACCTGTGTTGTCAACTGAAATCTCACAATGTTATCTGTTAACACCTTCGTTATATCAGAACGAAAATCCAACACACCTGTTGCCAAAATTTGCCCTTGTTCTACAGAATCATCTTCTTTCCACCCAGTGCTTCCATATTTATATTGATAATACTTTATTTCGGCACCTGTAGCATCCCAGTACATCAAAGACATTATATCTTCTGCTTGAGGTTGATAATTTGTTTGATTACCAGACGATATATTGATATTTGAACTAAAAGTCTGAATGTCATTTGTATCATCATTTGTCTGCAACTCTTCATCATCTATACTTTGTATATCCAAATTATCCTTTTGTGATTCATAAACAGCAAAAATTTTATCCTGTGTACTATTTACTTTATTATTGGATTTAATATCATCATAAGTAATAGGATTGTTTCGACCATAGCCATAGTAAATACCTCTATTAGCATTAATAATCATATCCTCGATTTTATCAAATGTTTCCTGCGTCTCCATCTGAACTTTAGAGTTACTTGATGTATTTCTGTAAAAATTTGAACTTGATGTAATATAAGTCAGCACAACACCGGAAAAAATAGCTATAATAGCAATCGCAACAATCAATTCAATTAATGTCAACCCACTATTATTCAATCTGTGCTTCCTGCTGTGATTTCTCATAAACGTTTCTCCCTCAAAATTTATACTCTCGTTTCATCAGACATATTTCATGTACAAATAAAATCTGTCATCCCGCAGTAATTTCATATTTGCCTGTATCCGTATAAAAAACAATATTGCGTATTCTGCTTCCACCCTTGACAACTATTCTTTCACAGTTGCCCAAATTTGTAAGCTGATCCGCTCTATCGGCATAAATACTATTTCCATTTCGCAAAGTCTCCCATGCCCATGAATCAAAACCATTCCAGCAATTTTCACTTTGCTGTTGTACCGGAAGGAAAGCACCGGTTGCACGATCATAAGTAATTACAATGCTTTCATTCTCTGCTAGTTGCTGTTCATTTCCATTTATCACATAACTAATCTGAGTTCTGGAAGGAGCAATTTTTTCTTCATCTTCATTTGTTTTTACATTCTCTTGTCCATTCACTTTTCCTCTATCAAGAATATAACTGATATAATATCCATCTGAACGTTTCTCCAGTTTCATTTCTCCGATCAGTCTGCTAGATGCTTCGATTTTAGTTTTGTCCAGAGCGGATGCAATAGAATTAGCAGCCCTCTGCACCCTGAAGCCTAATATTGAGTTTAGAGATGGAACCATGATTCCAAGAAGTAGCACAAAAATTGAGATTATGACAACCATTTCCACAAGAGTAAATCCTCTGTTTTTCTTTTTCATCTGTTTCCACCCCTTTTCTTCGTTTTGTGGTTTACACATCATTCTTTTTTCCAGTTTCTGTAGGTTACGCAATCTGCCAGATCATATGTGGTATAATCTTTGTTTGCATTCTGAGAGGTATCCGTTGTATTTCCTAATACATATTGATCCCCCATCCAGAAGAAATCCTGAGCCTTAATATTTCCGGCTCCGTCATCTATCTGCTGCTGGAATATCTTTGCTGCTTCTACAGGTGCTGCTTCCAGACATGCTTTCGGCTGTAGGGTAATTTTTCCATCTGTCATAATAATTCCCTGGAAATTGACTCCTCCTTCAATTTGTACATCACCAGTACATACAACCAAACGTAAATTTTTAGTCATATCAGAAGTAATAACAAGTGTCTTTCCTGTACCAGTCATACCATACTTTGAATTTGAAGCATTATTAGCCATTATGATACTTGGTGAACTACTGCCTTCAGGATATTGATATATTTTATCTGACTTATGCTCAACATATGTCCGTAATTTCTTTTCATTAACAAGGTTATCAAACACACTCTGATTAATTGAATCTTCATCATGTCCCGAAGCAGGATCATCCGGGTCTTTCACATTTTGTTCCAGATCGCCCATGTCCTCTACCATTTTTCTGTTAAGTGCATACCATTCATTTTGATAACGAATCTGGTCATTCAGTAATTTTGCCGACATCTGAGAATGTGTTGCTTCGTGCAGATTACCTTCTGCTTTCTCTCCGCCTTCATAGGAAAGAATATTTCCATTTGTAACATACATCAGATAAGCCTGACTGTCTTTCACATAAATTCCAGAATTTTCTCCCTGAAAATAGAAAGAAAGATATTGATCCATCTTTTTTTTCATTTCAGGATTTTTCTGATAGTACATACTCATAAATGAAACGGCATTTTCATCATTTTCAAAATTCAGATAAAAATAAACGACCTGTTCCTTCTGATCATATATTTTCTGAATTGGTTTTGTTTCTGATACGCCTATCTGACTCAGGGTTCTGTTATCCCAGCTTTCAACCGGTGCATTCCACTTTACAGGAACAGAATCCGAATCCAGATTGTTTTGTTCACATGCTTCATATGTCATAGGATTTGTAAAATTACTGCTGTCCATCTCATCGCTTCCCAGTATTTCTGCAGGTGCGAGATATGCCAACTGTGTTCCCTTTACAGTAATACTTTCTCCTGTCTTAACATCACTTGACTGAGAAATATAATTCTTTCCTGCAAGCATCAACTTCTGCACACCGGATAGATCCAATCTTGTAGACTTTCCATTAATTGCAATTGCACTGCTTAAATCCTTAGGCTCGTAAGAAGCATATACTCCTGTTTTTGTAAATTCACATTTAGAATCTTTTGCAGACTCCTCAGACCCATATCCATAATAATTTCCTGCAATTGTAACGTCACTTGCAGTATCTCCTGATGCAACTGTTAAATCATCTGAAAAATATGTATTCCCAAGCAGATTGACAGTTGCAGACTTTAAAGTCAGTCCTCTTGCCCAGAGAGAAACTCCTGACTGGCTGGTAAAGGAACTATTTGCCCCAACATTGACCTCATCTGAACAAACAAGATATTTTCCGGATAAGACAGAAAGTTTTCCGTTTGGTTTCACCAGAATGCTGACATCTTTTTGATTAGCAGATTTGTTCTCTAAGTTCTCACCATCTATTTTTCCAGCATAAATACTTCCGGATAATTTATTTCCTTCTGTACTGACATCAGGATCTGATTCACACACAATTCCACCATTAGCAACAACAACCATACTCATCAGATCAGGAAGTGTAGATGGTGTTGCAAATTTCACCTCGGGAATTCCAATCCATATGTCCGTTTTTATAATAGAGGCTCTGCCTTTTGGATCAACATAGATTGCCTTCATATTATTTAATTTTATTTTACTTTTTTTAGTAATCTTATCAGATTGTGTTGCCGGATCTGGATTTACCACCAGTATAGGATCTACAATTTGGAGTGTTTCATTTTCTCCAACCTTTAAATCTACATATTTATCCTGTAATATACTATCTGTAACAGAAGTGGAACTATTTAATATCTTCTTTAATTTGTCATTTAACGTCGTGTAAAATAAATTACAAAACATCAACTGGCGTTCCTCATCCTGAGGAGTATCACTATCAGCTTTGCCCTCATATTCTTCAAGAACCTGTATGTAAGCCTCAGACATGGCATCACCAGCCACTTCCTGAAGACCTACCCTGATTTCTTCAATAGCCTGCTCCGCAGTATAAAAACTGTCTTTTCCCTTCCAATCAGTAATTTTCATATAGAAGTTTGACATTGCTATATATACTACAAGCATTCCAAGAATACCTGTAAAGGCAATTGCAACGATTACAGCAAACAATGAAAAACCTTTATTATTTTTTTTGTAATTCCAGTTGTTATTTTTCATTCTTTTCTCCAGAAACATCAATCTTCTTTTGCTCCATCTAATGATACAATTAAATCCTCTTTGGGAAAATTCTTTTCAGCAGCTCCTGCTTTATACACGCTGACCTTAACGGTATATATTCTGTCTGCTTCCTCTTTATCATCCAGTCCGTTAAAACTCAGAATGTTTTTTGCTCCGGTACCGGAAACATTTCTTTCTCTTCCTGAACCATCATCAACTCCCTGGTAAGTTAATTTCATCTGGCTGATCTTGGGACGATCCAATACCTCATAAAAAATATTATAATCAAGATTTGTACGCAACTTTGTCTGTGATCTGAACAGACTGGAATTGGTGTTCCAGTTTGTATCTTTTTTCTCATTTATATATGGGTTCTCCTTAATTGTCAGAGACATACGATACATATTCTCTTTTCTGGCCAGCGAATTATCCTTTTTGCTTTCTTCGTCCTGTTGTTTGCTGACATAAAGATTAACAGGATAGTTATTCAGATTTTCAAAGGTAATTGTATCCAATGCTTTTGTTGCATTTGTAGAATTATAATTGGGATAATAGAAAATATAAATATTCTTTAATTCATTTTCCGGATCCTGTGTATAATCCTTTTCCGTATTTATCGTACAGAAGTACTCATCGGAATCTCCCTCATTATCTGTATCACCGTCACACTTACATAAATCCATACGACCGTAAACCGGATTATCTTCCGAAACATAATCATGTGCGTCAATTTTGTATTTAAATTTCACCTTGACTTCACCGATTTCTTCTTCATAATCTAACGTAACAACCAGAGTTTTTTTTGCGCTGTTAAAAACCTTCTCCGCAGACAGCGGTTCTGGTTCTGGATGTTTACTTGTAAACTCACTCAACCGTTCCTTATATCCTTCTGAACCATCAATGCCACAATATTTGTCTCTGTCATTTTCCCATTTTATGTGTGCCACTTGATATTGCTTTTTAACCATATCTTCAAATTTATCCAGATATTTTTCTTTAGGCACAATAAAAAGAATATTAGATTTCGTATCCAGATTTGAGATATTTGGTGACAGATAATCATTCTTACCTTGTTCATTATTTGTAACTGTTTTCTTCTTATATCCAGAATCTGAACTTCCATCAAACTCAACCAAGGCATCCAATGACTCATGATTATTAGTCACATTTGTCAGTTCGAAAAAATATTTCGAAGCATTCTCTCCAGACTTCCTTGCGTTAAATTCATAAGTTTTGCCATTATCCTTAGAAATCACAGATGCTGTTATATTTTTTTCATCTACACCCTCTCTGTATTTACTGACGTCTTTATATACTGCATTCTCACTCTCATCTTTAGACTGTAAAACTTCTTTAATTCCTAATGTACCATTCAGCACTTTATCAACCTGAGTATTCAGAAAATTAAGTCTCGTATAACCGGTACTATCCAACGGATAATTAAAGGCCAGCGAAACTTCTTCAAATTTCTTCGCCTTAATTTCCTCCATAATATTCTGTGCCACAGTAGTTGCTTCCATATAAATATTAGACTTCTTATTTATCCTGCCTGACGTCACGAAGCTCTGCAGGAGCACGATCGCAGTTATAGAGAAGATGCTTACTGCCACGATAACCTCCAGCAGTGTCATACCTGCGTTTGAGTTATTATATTTTTTTCTGTCCAACTGTCTATGCTCCCTTCCCTTCTGTCACAAAAACACAGTTAGAGGGGCTCTGATTTCTCTCCCCTCTAACATACTTTCCCTATTGCGCCTGTCCAGTCGTTTCAGCAGCTGCTGCGTCCTGCGTGTTTGCTCCTTCCTGACTGTCTGTTGTCTGGCCGTCAGCGCCGGTGTCGGAAGCCGCCTGTTCTGTGTTTGTCTCTGCGGCTTTCTTTTTGTTCTTCTTGCTTTTTTTGCTCTTTTTACCAGACTCTATTGTTCCGAAAATATTATCTGTTCCGTATGCTACGCTTCCTGCATCCGGTTCTGTATAAGTCTGGCCTGTTCCTGCCATGAAAAACAGGTTTACTGTAATACTGCCCGAAAGATTTCCTGTTGAGGAGTCAAAGGAGGCATTTACATTATCAAGTGTCATCCTGCCTGTCTGGTCAGCCAGATAGTCAACCATATCCTTCAGGCTGGCATAAGTTCCCGTAAACTGCATGGTATCCTGTGTCCGGTAGAGTACAGGACTGGTGAACACACTGTTCAGATTCTCCACTTCTGCATCGGAGGCAGCCTGACGCTCATTCTCTCCGACTACGTCTGTGCCCTCGATCTCATCAAGCTGAGACTGGGTCTGCTCATTTGCCTGCTCTGAGAGAGTCTGGTCAGGCAGACCCGCCAGAGGGTCTTCTGTACTTCCGTCCAGGGAAGCCACAAACTCTCTTGTGCCCAGACCTACATTGGAGATCTGCATGTCCAGGGAATTTTCCATATTCATGGAAAGTACGATTCCGTCTTCAGGACGGATATCTGCCGGAAATGCAGATGTATATTCGCTGACCTTTGCATTGATATCTTCTGTTTCTTTCAGATAAAAATCCCTGTCAGCAGCCAGCTTCAGCAGGTCATCCAGCCTTGTCTTCAAAGGCTCGGTTGATGCCTGGATGCTCTGTGCCTCTTCCATCTGCGGTCTGTATCCGAAGAAATATCCTGCTGCAAAAACACCTACTCCAAGAAACATCAGCAGTATTTTTTTATCACGCATAGAAATATTCATGTCCATAATTAATCCTGCCTCCTATTACTCTCCTGAGCTGTCCAGCGGTGCCGGATCTGAATATGTACAGAGTACACTTAAGGATACGGTTCCATCCTCAGCCTCGTCAATTCCTGTAGTGGTTACAGTAGACAGGCTCTCAAAGGTACGAAGCTGCATGATCGTGTTCGCTGCTGCTGATTTGCTTCCCACACGCATGGAAAAGCTGACCTGCGTTCCCGTGGAGCTGAAGTTCTCTACTGTAATATCCGAAGGCATTTTCTCTTCCAGCTCTTCGATAAAATTCTTAAGTCCCTCATTTGGGGTATTTGTATACTGATACATATTCTGATAATTGTCATACTGTGCCTTTGCACTGGTATAAGCACTGTAAATCTCCTCAATGGAGCTCTCTTCTGAGATTCTCTGATTCAGCCGCTCCTGCTCATGCTGCTGATAAATACGGTTTGCATATCCTGCAACTGTCAGCACAACTCCTGCCACTGTTCCGACCACACAGATAATGATGGCACCGCTCAAAGTCTCTTTCTTTTCTTTCTTCTTCCTGTTGACCTTGTCCATCAGGTTTACGCCTGAAGTACCCGATGAAAGAACTGCAGCGTAAAGGCAGGCTTCCTGTGCGTCCCCGCCAGCAGGCAGGGCAAAATTCTTAAACTCCTGTAATACGTCCACCTGCTGTCCCAGCTCATTGGTAAGAAGGAGCATCAGCCCCTTTACCCGCGCGCCAAGACCGCAGCATACGATGGAATCAAAGTTTGTATCCGTATGACGGGAAATATAATAGTCCATAATACGGGAAATATTTCCGATCAGGTATCTGAGGCTTTCTGTCACCTCAGCTCTGGCAGTTTCCAGCATTCTCTCCTCATCAGAGATTTCTTCGTCAAAAGGCTCCATGTCAAGGAAAGGATTGATACATTTTCTGCTGCAAAGCACATCCAGAGCCTCATTTGCATCCGGCCTGTCTCCAAACTCCGGGAAAGCCCTTACTGTCTCTGCCGCACTGTCCACACCGTAATTAATATTACGCTGGAGGGTCAGTTCACCGTCCTGGATGATCGTAATGCTAGTTCCCGTATATTCCACCTTAACCAGAATATGAGTTCCTTTTGCATACTCATCCTTTACCGAATGATAAATACTGTCACCTGTGTAGGTGATCCCCGTCATTGTCAGCCCTGCATTCTCCGCAAACTCACTGTAAGCTGCTGAGATTGCTTTCGGAGCGGCATAAACCATCAGATGGTACTGCTTTGTCTCTTCCTTCCCGTCCTCAGATTTCTGGCTCTCCACATCGACCACACTGTAGGACAGCACATACTTGCTCACATCAATGGGAAAATAATCTGTGGCATTTGCCTCTATAATACTCTGTATCCTGTTTGCTTTCACAAAAGGGATACGGACTTCCCTGCTTGCGATCCTGGTAGAACCTGTGGCAAAATATACTTTCTTTGTCCTGATCTTTCTCTGGGAAAGCTCTGCCTTAAGATTCTCCCCGAGAGTTTTTGTATCACGGATCTGTCCATCCTCCACAGACCCCTGGGGTGCCGGTATACAGAAACAATTATAAATCCTTCCCTTTTTTCCACGTACTTCAACTTCTGCAACTCTGATCTGAGATGCCTCTGCCTCTATACTCAAAATTCTCGCCATTTGTATTTTTCCTCCGTATGAGCCGCCGCCCTCTGCAGACAACCGCCCTTTTTCAATTACAAAAATGAATTTTAACAGATAAAACATTTTAAAACTCATTTTTCTAACTGAAAAATTCTATGATTTTCAGTTAAAAATTAATGACAGGTACCAGCTAATCCACCTGTTTCCCCACAAAGCAGCCAGCAAAATCCCGGCTGACAGATAAGGACCCATGGCAAGCATACGCCCTGCCTTCTTCCTCACCATGCGGATAATATGGACCACAGAGCCAATAATACATCCCAGCACAAAAGCCAGCAAGATCAGCTTCCATCCAAGGATCAGACCACAGGCAAACATCAGCTTAATGTCACCCCCGCCGATCGCTCCGCCACCGCTCACCAGATAAAGAATCTCCAGCACACCACTGACACAGACCATCCCAATCAGATGCTCCACCAGATTCCCCCTGTCAAGCACAGCCATGGCAATTCCAAGGACAAACAGAAACACATTGATTCCAAACGGAATCTCATACGTCCGCCAGTCAATCACACTCAAAACCAGAAGAGCCGACGCCATCAGACAATAGATCAGGCTGCTCCACACCAGTCCATTAACAGCAAATATCACCACATAGAGGATGCCATTGACACCCTCTATGATCGGATACTGAACCGAAATCTTAGATTTACAGTTACGACACTTACCACCTAACACCAACCAGCTAAACACCGGCACCATATCATACCACCGAAGCTTCCGCCCACAGGTCATACAATGGGAGGGGGCCGTCACCACCGACTCTCTGAGAGGAAGCCGATAGATACAGACATTCAGAAAGCTACCGATAGTGATGCCGAATATGAAGATTGTTATGTAGGGGATTGTGTCTAAGAAAAGAAGCATAGGGGTAATTCCTTTCTATATTCATTTTTTCTTAAAAATTATTCTGTAACAGTATCTTTTCCATTTAACACATAATCTGAAAATTTAGTTCCATTTGTGCTATCAGAATAAGTAACAGTTGTACCACCATCTTCTTTTACCTCAATGGTAGCTATAATATCTGCTTTTGAACCAGATGTACCCCATTTCTTAGACTTTGTTAATGTTTTATTCCAATTTGGGATAGAATTATTTAACTCTTTTGTTAATTCTGCTGGAACTGTAGCACCGTCAACACCTTCAATTTTTGTATTATCTGTATCTGCGGTCTGCTTGTCATAATGCATTGTGATTTTGTATGAACCTTTAGCTAATTCATTAGCCGGATCTGCCGCATATACTTTAACAACTTTCACCATCTCATCCATATTGGAGGCATCTGCTGCTTTTCTGGATTTTTCTACATATTTTGTATACTGTGGTGCAAGCAAGCCAACTAAAATTGCAAGAATTGCAATAACGATTACAAGCTCTACTAATGTAAAACCTTTATTATTTTTTTTCTTTCTGTTAAATAATTTTAACATATTACTATCTCCTTAATTTTCATTATACCGAGATAGTAACATTGTTCACGCACAGCAAAGAAGTATTATGCATTCATCGAAAAGAAAAATTCTTATTTGCCTTCTTTAACATAATTTTTAACATCATCTGGAGCATATGTAACTTCAACAGAACCTGACGCATAAATTTTACATGTTGCAGAAATAGCTGTTACTGTAGAATCTCCAGATGGAATTGACCAAGCTTTAGATTTTAAAGTTGCCTTGCTCCATTCATTACCTGCATATTCTTTAAACGCATCAGATAAAGCTTTTGCACCTTTATCAGCCGCTTCTGCCTTGGTGATATCTGCAACTTTATCATATTTCACAATTGTACCTTTATTATCCATTGTAATAACAACATCCACAGAATCTTTAGCTGGAATCATATCGCTATATGTCTGATCAGCTGTAGCAACCTTAACAGCAGTTACTAAACTATCAAGATTAGATGCATCAGCTGCTTTTCTGGATCTTTCAACATATTTTGTATACTGTGGTGCAAGCAAACCAACCAGAATCGCCAGGATAGCAACTACGATTACCAACTCAACAAGAGTAAATCCCTTGTTATCTTTCTTTTTTCTGTCTTTCAGAAATTTAAACATAACTCATTCTCCTTCAAAATTAATTTAATTCATTTCAATTCGGATAGAGTCATATCGTGTCGAAAGATACAAGAGCAGCACATCATACATGCCAGACAATATATTCAACTTTTCGATGAATACATAACTCTCCTGTTGCTGTCATCACGAATGTCACTATCCGGTGATTGATTCAACGAGCGAGAACCCAGATGGGTTCTCCACCCCCCCCCTGTAAAAATCTCTTTTCCAGGAGGGAGGGAGTTATGTTTATAAACTCGTTATTCAGTTTTCATGTTACAATTTTGTTTCTCACTTCCGGTTTATGAAAAACCTTCCCGTTATCAGGAACCCAGTCACTGCCAATACCAGCTCCGGGATGTAAATATATTTATCTACATTTGCAGGAGACTTAGTCATACTTGACATTTGGGAATCTGCGTTATTCTGCGAAAAAACTCACTGTCTGAGCGAAGCGAGTTATGAGGTTTTCGCAGAATGCTTTTAGCAGATTTCCAAATGCTTAGTATGACTGGCTCCGAAGCCGTAGATAAATATATTTACATCCCGGAGCGTCCACCTGACAGCACATCCCTTCAAACAATTTCAGCCTTTCCCTTACCGTATAATTAAATCACTAAAATCCCGCTTTTTCCACGCGCCCCCTTCCATATCTTACAAGAAAACACGACATTTCCATGATTTCTATGATGAACACAGCCCCCTATGCAAGCTGTAATACATCCAATTTTGGTTATTTCAACAACTTTTAACGCGGTTGCCACTCGCAAATGATCCTTTGATTGCCCAATCAATCAGGAATCTAAGATAATTTAATTACTTTTTACCCATTTTAGGCTATAATCTATATGCACTGTATAATTAAATTTTCATTACAGATTATCCAATCCACTGTACATAGCCCCAATCGGTGAAACCACCGCCACAACCAACGTACCAACCACAACAGCCATAAACACAATGATCAGCGGCTCCATAGCCGCCAGTACACTCTGGGTAGTCATCTCCACCTCTTCATCATAGTAATCCGCCAGCTTCTCCAGCATATCCTCAATATTACCAGTCTCCTCACCGATTCCAGTCATATGGCACACCATAGGCGGGAATATCTTTGAGGCAGTCAGCGGTTCTGACAGCGGAATACCTTTCATAACTTCCTCACGTGCTTTCAGCAGCGCATTTGTGTAATGAATATTATTAACAATCTTGGACACTGTCTCCAACGCATCAATAGTGGAGATACCTGAGGACAACAATGTACTCATTGTCCTTGCAAACTGTGCGCAGGCTGTCTTCACTGTCAGCTTGCCAAACAACGGCATCTTCATCTTGATCCTGTCGATGGCAAGTCTGCCCTGTTCTGTCCTGTAGATCATCTTATATGCCACAATCACCAGAATGATCAGTCCCAGGATCATATACCAGTGTTCTGTCATCCACTCACTGGTATTCATAACCCACATGGTAATTCCCGGCATCTCCACATCCAGATCTGCAAACATATCAATAAAGATCGGAATAACGAACAGAAGCATAACAGCCACAACTCCAATCGCTGCAATAATCAGAATGATCGGATAGATGGTTGCCTTTCTGATGGTTGCCTTCAACTTGGCTTCCTTCTCAAACTGTATTGCCATTCGTGTGAAAGCCATCTCAAGGCTTCCGGAGTTCTCACCTGCCTCTACCATATTGATAAGCATTGGCGGGAAAATATCTGACTGGCCTCTCATGGAGTCTGCCAGTGTATTTCCTTTCTCCACACTGAGAAGTACCTCTGAGATGGCACGCTTCAGCCATTTGTTCTCTGTCTGTTCTGAGAGCATCTGCAGGGCTTCTTTCATTGGAACACCTGCCTGGGTGATGCTGACGAACTGACGGCAGAATACACTGAGATCTCTTGGCTTTACTTTCTTTCCTATGGAGAAATCTATCTCTTTGTTCAGGGCGCCCTGTTCTTTTACAGAGACTGGGATCAGCCCGTCGTTTTTCAGGATATCTACAACTTTCTCTTTGTTGTCAGCCTCAATACTTCCTCTTTTCTCTTTTCCCCTTTTATCTACTGCCATGTAGGTAAAACCCGGCATCTTATCACTTCTTTCTATCAGTCAGGCTCAGGGTGTCTGCCAGATCGGGTTTCTGTCAGAAGTCAAAGCTGACTTTTTTGTTCATGCTGACCGGATCCTGGGCATATGTCACTGCATTGTCAGCATCGATCAGTTTTCTCATATATAAGTCATACAGCGCATCATCCATTGTCTGCATTCCTGCACGTTTGCTGGTCTGCATCACAGATGAGATCTGATAGGTCTTGCTCTCTCTGATCAGGTTTCGCACTGCATTATTTGCAAAAAGTATTTCAAGTGCAGCTACACGGCCGCTTCCGTCTGCTTTCTTGAGAAGCTGCTGGGATACAACGCACTCTAATACAGAGGCAAGCTGGATCCTTATCTGCTGCTGCTGATTTGGCGGGAATACATCGATGATTCTGTCGATAGTCTTGTCCGCACCGATAGTATGAAGGGTGGAAAATACCAGATGACCGGTTTCCGCCGCTGTGATGGCAGTGGAAATGGTTTCCAGGTCTCGCATCTCTCCTACCAGGATCACATCCGGGTCTTCTCGGAGTGCAGCCCTCAGTGCCTGTGCATAATTCGTTGAATCACTGCCGATCTCTCTCTGGTTTACCACAGATTTATCATGTCTGTGCAGATATTCGATGGGATCCTCCAATGTAATAATATGGTAAGGATAATTCCTGTTGATCACATGGATCAATGAAGCCAATGTGGTTGATTTCCCGCTTCCTGTCGGCCCTGTTACCAAAATGAGACCTCTTTTCCGCGTGGTCATCTCCACTACCTCTGCAGGAATACCAAGATCCTCAGGTTCCGGGATGTTGAAAGGAAGGCTTCGCATAACGGAAGCAAGTGTTCCTCTCTGTTTAAATACATTTACGCGGAAACGTCCCACACCTGAGATGGCATAGGCAAAGTCTGTCTGTCCGTTATTCTGAAGTTCTTCTCTGTGACGGACATCCATCAGGGGCATGAGAATATCTTCCAGCATCTGCGGAGTAAGGCGTTCTCCCTCTATGGGAGCCAATACACCATCGATCCGGTAGCTTGGCGGCCTGCCGGTTGTCAGGTGGATATCGGAAGCCCTTACCTTCACTGACTGTATCAGTATTTCGTCTAAATTATACATATTTCCTAATCTGCCTCGTAACTCCCTGAGAATCTCCGGAGAACTCCGATTCCGCAGGAATTCCTTCTATATTAATAGTCGTAAAATTAATAATCTATAAGTCTCAATCATTCATAAGATGCCTTAAGCATCTCTTCCACAGAAGTGGTGCCGTTCAGCACATAGTTGATACCATTCTCTCTCAGTGTGCGCATTCCGCTGTTTCTGGCTGCGCGTTCCAGTTCCTCTGTTGTTCCATTCTCTGCGATCAGGTCGCGGATCTCGTCATTGACCTCCATGATCTCGAACACACCGATACGCCCGTAATATCCTGTATGGCTGCAGAAATCACAGCCACAGGGTTCATAGACATTTACATCCTCCTGTGTGTTCATCCTCAGCACTCTCTTCTCCTCAGAGGTGGCAGGGCGCATTTTTTTACAGTGGCTGCACAGCTTACGCACAAGGCGCTGTGCGATAACTCCTACAACAGAATCTGCGATCAGATATCTCTCCACTCCCATGTCCGCCATACGGTTCAGAGTACCTACTGCATTGTTGGTATGCAATGTAGAGACAACCAGATGTCCTGTTATGGATGCCTGTACTGCAATAGCAGCAGTCTCCCTGTCTCGAATCTCACCGATCATAATAATGTCCGGGTCCTGACGGAGAATAGAACGAAGGGCTGACGCAAAATTCAGGTCTACTTTGTTGTTGACCTGTACCTGATTGATGCCCTCAATATCTGCCTCCACAGGATCCTCTACTGTTACGATATTGACTGCTTCTTTATTTAATTCACTTAATGCGGTATACAGGGTAGTGGATTTACCGCTTCCTGTAGGTCCTGTTACAAGAATGATCCCGAAAGGACTAGCCAGCATATGGTTGAAACGTTCCATCTCATCGGGTGGAAGTCCCAGATCTTTCTTGTTACGTGTCAGGTTCAGTTTTGAAGAGAGTCGCATTACGATCTTCTCTCCGTGTACAGTAGGCAGAGAGGAAATTCGGATATCATAATCCTGTCTGTCTACCATAATGGACATACGTCCGTCCTGAGGTTTCCTTTTCTCTGAGATATCCATACCTCCAAGGATCTTGATACGGGTGGAGATTGCAGGGAGAAGGCTGTTGTCATATACCATACGCTCATAGAGTGCACCGTCGATCCTGTAACGGACGCGTACTTTGTTCTCCAGAGCTTCGATATGGATATCACTGGCCCTCTGGCGGATCGCCTGTTCAATAAGGGAACGCACCAGCTGTACAATAGGTGCATCACTTACATCTGTATCTGTATCGTCGTCTGCTGCTCCTCCACGAAGCTGTGCCCTCTCCTGAGTAAATCGTCTGGCTGCATCCAGTGTCTCCGATGCGCCGTAGCATCTGTCGATTGCCGCAAGAATATCTCTGGTTGTAGCAATGTAAGGCTCTATCTGCAGGTTTGTCACGATAGAGATGTCGTCGATCGCAGCCATATCCATCGGATCTGCCATTGCAAGATGAAGGATATTGGCATTGTAGGGATCCAGTTCAAAGGGAATGCAGGTATATTTCTTAAGAATGTCCACACTGACCAGATTTCGGACCTCTTTCGGGATCGTCACGCCTGTCAGCTGAACGACTTTAAGCCCCAGCTGCATCTGGAGGGCACGAACGATCATATCCTCAGTGATAAAGCCATTATCTACCAAAACTTCACCGATCTTCTTGCCGCTTCCCTTCTGCAATTCCAGGGCTTTCTTTAATTCATCTTCAGTCAGTACATTCTGCTTGATGAGCATGTCACCAAGCCTCATTCTCTCACGTCTTAATGCCATCTGTGTATCTCTTTTCCGAACACAACAGTGTGTTCACTGTTTACAGAACAAATCATCTGTTGGTGTCTCATCTTCAGATTTTACTGTAATATCAGCAACAAAAAAAGAAGGAATTTCTCCTTTTTTTATCTGACATTATATTATTGGTTTAAAGTTAACATATTTCGTACACTTTGTCAATTTTTGTTTCCATATTTTCGAATATTTTTTTCGTTTTTGAAGCATATTCCGCAGACCAATAAGCAAATTCGTCAGTTTTTACTTGATCGTTTAAGTTAACAGATAAAAAAGTTTACACACGAAAAAAGAAGGGAAAGCCAGACTTTTTTGTATGACTTTCTCCCTTCTTTTATCCATTTTATTTTGCCTTAAATACAGCGACTTTCTCTTTTGACAGATCAATCTTATCCGGAAGGATGGAAGTCTTCTCAGTGGATTCCGATGTTGTGAATCCTGTTGAGTCGGAAGTATTTGACTTCATCGCATCCTGCAGAGTATTGCTTACTGTCACATTTGCAGAAAAGATATCTGTTCCTGTGGAAGCTGCTGCATCACCTGTTGTTATGCTTACCGTACTGCTGCTCTGCATTTCCTGAATCTGTTCCTGTGTCGGGTAGAAGGATGGCTGGCGGATGTAACGGAAGCTTGCACTGTATGCTTCGCCTACTGTTACTCCATTCTTGCCGGAGGAGCAGTGTACTGCGATCCAGTCACCTGCGTCTGTTTTACCGCAGAGAATACCTACATGATTATCGCTTCCTGCTTCCGGTCCTTTCTGGAACACCAGATCTCCGGGCTGTGCATCTGCCTCAGTTACCACGTTTGCTTTCTCCCATTGATCGGAAGTTCCGTCGCCTACAGCTTCCTGCATTGCTTTATCCTGATATCCGTTGATCACTGCCCAGGTGACAAAACCACTACAGTCCAGTCCGTATGCGCGGATGGTTCCGGTGCTCTTGCTTCCCTCGGCTGATACCTTCTCGCTGGTTCCCCAGCCTGGATCTTCACCGATCACTGTGGATTTGCCGCCCCAGAAGTAACCGACTTTACCAACCAGTGAATAGGCTGCGGAGATAACATTTACTCTTTCCTCGGAAATATCATCTCCTACGCTCTCGCGGACAAAACCGTTGGCAGCTGTTACTACCGCGCAGAGGAGTTTGCAGTCTGTTTCCACATATTTCTTAAGGATCGTACGATCCTTCTTTGCGATTTTATTTTTCTTAATATAGTAGTTGATTTTACGATTAGCGTATGTAACGTGAGTGATATCCTGCTTGTCCCTTACGATCGGGTTCATCTCTGCAAAGATTTTCGCAAGGTCTTTCTTACAGGAAGAATCCAGGGTAAATTCTGTTTTTCCGTCCTGGCTCTGCTGATATACATAGACTGCAAGGATATCCTGCCAGTTTCTTACCAGAAGACTGTCTGCAGATGTGGTGGTCTTGCTGCCGTTTACATCGCTGGCATCTGCTACTTTGTTCTTCTCTTTATATTCCTTCTCGATCTCATCCATAACAGAAGCGAAATCATCTGAGAAGGTCAGATTGTAGTTATTCTTCAGGCTGTCCAGATAGAAATCCTTACCTGCGTGGATATTGGACGCATAATATACCGGAGTTCCAGTCTGTGCAGCACTGGTATTACTCGTAAATGGATTATTCGTATTCGCATTGTTCTTCTGCGCTTCCAGCTGAGCAATAGTCGCTTCTGCCTGAACCAGTAGATTATAATTAGAAACCTGTGCCTTCTCTGTATCAGACAGGGCATTATATGCAGTGCGGATGCTCTGAACAGTGGCTTTCTTCTCCAGCGTGATGGTCTGTGCGTTCAACTCTTTGATTCTGTCGATCACATCCTGGGCTGCCTTCGTAATCTGTGAAGACGGTGTTGGTGTAGGATTCGCAGGTGTCGGAGTCGGATCTGTTGGTGTCGGAGTCGGATCTGCCGGTGCAGGTGTTGGCTCTGCAGGTGTTGGTGTCGGATCTGTTGGTGTCGGATCTACCGGTGCAGGTGTCGGGTCTGCAGGTGTCGGATCTACCGGCGCAGGTGTTGGCTCTGCAGGAGTCGGATCTGCCGGCGCCGGATCCTCTGATCCTGAATCAAAATCACCGGAATCGCTGAAATCAGAACCATCTGCTGTATACGCAGCAGTATCCTCTGCTGCAAGTACGGATGCAGGACCGGATAATGCCATTCCTGACATCAATGTCAGACATAAGAATCTGGTAAGATACTTGTTTTTCATATATCTAAATTGCTCCCTTCTTACTGTGAGCATGTCCTTACCCCCTGTTTATAAGGGCATACTGTCTAAATTACTTTTCACATTATTATGTTATTTCATAAGTGAATTATCCCGAAATATTAACCTGTTTTATTCTAGCATAATCATTTTTTGAAATCAACAGCTCAGGGCAGGTAAATTCCAGATTTGACCAAAATTCATTTTTTTGTCACATTTTAACCGACTCAAGCAGTGAGAAAGATATATTTCAGAATGCAGGAAGGCTGTGCGGATATGATTTCCACACAGCCTTCCTGTATTCTTAGCGTATCTCTGTCAGGCTGCCTGAATGGCTCCTGCAAAGTTCTTATTACCAATGCAGATCTGTATCAGTCCCTGCACTACCTGAAAACACATATTCAGGATAAAGCGGATATCCTCTTCCACGCTGCGGAGCTTGTTGAGGTATTTCTCATGAGTAGCTTCGATATAATCGATCAGGGTGGGGAAATCTGCGAAGCGGATGGCCGGTTCCAGATATGCATGTGCTTCTCCCTGCTGTATACATTCTTTCAGTCTGTTCTTAAGTACTTTCTCATAATGATTATGCTGGCTGAAGCTTCCTGTATATGTTTTGTTATGAGGAAAGGTAAAATAATCCGCCATATAGTGGATCACTTCGCCGAACCGCCGCCAGTAAACTCTCTGGTTACTCTCATCCGGTCTGATATCTGCCAGTTCTTTCATCCGGTTCTTGACATCTTCAAATGTTCCGTAGAACTCGTGTCTTCTGGTGATAAAGGACGGTTTGATATCCGGCAGAATGCTGCCCAGACAGAAAGCCTTTCTGTGAGACTGCAGGCTTGCTGTGGTCTGCATCTGATCCGCAAGGTATCTTGCTAATAAAATATGTGATTTTTTACGCAATTTTCTTCCTCTTCTTTCTTTTGAGAACCTATCATTCTTATATATGGGAACGAATAATAATCAACTTAACCAACATAGAATACTATAGCAGATTTATACCTGTTATTCAAATAAAATTTTTGTAAACTTTTTCACATTTTCAGGTCAGACAACTGTTTCAGTAATTCCAGGTCACTGTCCTTTACTTTCAGGTTTGTCTCTATCTTCTCTCCCTCAGGAGTGGTGATCGCAATTTCAATAATGCTTCCTTCTTTAAGTCCTTTGCGTGAAACTGCCTGACAGAATGCCGGGAACTTGGGATGATTGCTCTTAAAGGTGTTCCATGCGCCTGTGATCTTCATGATATTTCCTATATTGTTTCCTATGTTCATATGATTGTTGTGTCCTTTCTTATCTCAACTGAATATTCCTGATTCTGAGAACTGATGCATATAATAACATACTTCAACGGATTTGGCTATACCAAAAGCCCCCCAGGATTAACTCCCGAGGGCTTTCATGCTGCTCATATTAAATTGTGATCACATTATTCAAGCAATCAGATTATTAATGGATTCTAACTCATATACAGTAAACGGATCAATATCAATACAACTGGATTCATCTCTGTTGCCAGAAAGATCCCATGCAAGAGTACCATTCATAACGGTACAAGCTTCTTTAAATGCATCAATATCTCTTAATGGCTTAAATATTTCTGCTTTCAAATCTTCTGTAGCATCATAGTCTACAATCTTACCGTCATCAAAGAATACCTGCACATGAAAGTTATCCAATGGTATCACCTGTACTACTGTCGGAAAATATTCGTTCATATGATTTCCCCCTTTAGATAAGCGGATTAATTCTATTTAATGGCTTCATATCTTTTGCAAGTTCCCAGTTTTGCATCAGTTCATCCTGATGGATAGTACACCACGCCAATATAAGTCTAAGTTGTTTATTTGGTAATGAACCTCGAATCACTTGAATGTTATTAATATCTACTAATGCTTTTTGTCCATTATATTCTGCATGGAAATGTGGTGGCATATGATCATTATAATACATGGTGACACGTATTCCGTAAAACAATGATATTTCTGGCACTGCTCTCACTCCTGTTCATTTTTGTAAATTTCAGTTTCTTATGCTTGTATTATAATATAGATTATGTCTATTCAGCAACCTGTTTTTTGATTCTGACAAAACAGATATAGATATCAGTGTAGCAGCAGTCATTTTATACTCATTTCTTCACAATATACAAAAGAAATAACCATCAAATTTCAACGCAAATGCTTTAAGGGTAAAGTTGTTAGGGTAGATGGTTTTCGTCCAGAATTTAAGGCTATATATAAGGAATTTCAGCATAGAATTGATTCTGTGAAGGACGGGGATGGCTATACGGATGACTGTTTTAGTTCCCTTCCGTTATCCTACTGTTGTGCTACCTGTTCCATTACAAATTCCACATCTATATTGTTCTTATCTTTATGCGCTGTATAAGTACGATATAAAGAATCTGGAATATAGGAAGATTTACATACTTCACAATGATATGATGTCAACAAGTTCCGTTTGTTCTTCCCATTTTCCAAATAATTAACAATTAATGATTCCTTTTTAGTTCCAATTTTGCATACAGGACACAGTTTTATATCATTCTTTGGAATTACTTTTATTACTGGTTTCTTTTTTATAGTAATAAGCCCACATACCTGTAGTTATACAAGTACATGGACTTATTCAGATGTTTAAAATATTCAATTGGCAATATCAGGCATTTACTGTGTGAAATTCCCTATTATACATTGTTAGATATATGTCATACCCCATTTTTACTGAATCCATACCCCATTTTTACTCCATTTTCGCGTGAAATTATGTAAAAATACGGTAAAATACGTGAAATTGAATTTCATGCAAATCCCCTAAATATGCTCAAAATCCGGTGTTCCATACAGGTCGAATGGAGTTGACTGGTAGACGTAGTAGTTCAGCCAGTTTGTATACAGGTTGTTCGCATGTGCTCTCCACATAAGGAGCGGTCTGTTTTCCGGGTTGTTGTCTTTGTAATAATTCTCCGGGATTTCGATGGGCAGGTTTTTGCTAACATCACGTTTGTACTCACCGTCAAGAGTCACACGATCATATTCCGGATGTCCCATTACAAAGATCTTGCGGCCGCCGTCTGCCATTGCAAGGAAAAGCCCCGCTTCATCGGATTCAGCAAGCACTGTCAGCTCTTTACAGTTATGAATATCCTCGATGGGAACTTCCGTATGTCTGGAATGAGGTGCAAGGAACATATCGTCGAATCCGCGTACCAGCGGAATCTTACGGTTCATCACTTTATGCCAGAAAAGACCGAACATCTTCTTATCAAGTTTGCGCTTTTTCAGTCCATAGTGGTGGTAGAGTCCTGCCTGTGCAGCCCAGCACAGATAAATGGTGGAGGTAACATGGGTGTTTGTCCAGTCCATGATCTCTACCAGTTCCTTCCAGTAGTCTACCTCTTCGAATTCCATCTGCTCTACAGGAGCACCTGTGATGATCATTCCATCATATTTGTTATTTTTCAGTTCCGGAAATGTCTGATAAAATTTATTCAGATGACTCACAGATGTATTCTTCGCTTCATGGCTCTGTACTGCCATAAAGGTGACATCTACCTGCAGCGGTGTGTTGGAAAGGGAACGCAGAAGCTGAAGCTCTGTCTCCTCTTTCAGAGGCATCAGGTTCAGAATGAGGATCTGAATGGGGCGGATATCCTGATGGGATGCACGTGACTCATCCATCACGAAAATATTTTCTTTTTCCAGAATCTCTTTTACTGGCAGATCGCTCTGTATTTTAATTGGCATTATCTTATCTCCTGTTCTTATTATTTTATTGTTGTGCCATCTTCAGGAAATCTTCTTCAGAAAGGATCGGAATTCCCAGTTCTTTGGCTTTTTTATTCTTTGAAGAATTGGAAGTTGTGTCATTATTGATCAGGTAGTTCGTCTTCGATGTTACTGATCCGGTCACCTTGCCTCCCAGAGACTCAATAAATTCCTTTGCCTGTGCTCTGTTTGCAAAGTGCTCCACACTTCCTGTGATAACGAAATTCATGTTCCGGAAAATCTGCTCACCTGTCTTTTCTTCTTTCTTAACAGTCAGATGGCTCATCAGATGATCCAGTTTTCTGTTATTATCCTCGTTTGAAAAATAATCAGTCAGACTTCCGGCAATTACCGGTCCGATGGTATCAATAGAGCTGATCTCCTCTTTATCTGCATGACGGATCTTCTCCAGATCATCATCAAAATGCCTGCAGATCACTTTTGCATTGGCAAGACCGATATTGGCGATTCCAAGGCTGTAGATCACCTTCGCAAGAGTAGTCTCCTTAGCTTTATCAAGGCTGGTCATCAGGTTCTCAAAGGATTTCTCCCCGAATCCGTCCATCTCCACGATCTCATCACGATGCTTTCCAATCTCAAAAATATCTCCGAAATCATGAATAAAGCCTCTTGCAATGAATTTCTCCAGTGTTGCTTCTGACAGTCCGTCAATGTTCATGGCATCCCTGCTTGCAAAAAGTGCAAAGGATTTGATCTTCTTTGCGGCACAGTCAGGATTTGTACAGTAAAGTGCCTCCACATCATTTACCTTCTGTATCTGTGTTCCATGGCCACATGCAGGGCAGGTATCCGGAATTTCCAGTTTACTGCTGCGTGTGAGGTTTTCTGCAATCTGCGGAATGATCATATTTGCTTTATATACAGTGATCGTATCCCCGATACCAAGCTGCAATTCTTTTAGAATGCTCACATTGTGTACGCTGGCGCGGCTCACAGTGGTTCCCTCCAGCTCGACCGGTTCAAAAACAGCCACCGGATTGATCAGCCCTGTTCTTGACGGGCTCCATTCGATCTCCAGAAGATGGGTTTCTCTGATCTCATCTGCCCATTTGAATGCAAAAGCATTTCTGGGAAATTTCGCTGTTCTTCCAAGGGAATCTCCGTATGCAATATCATCATAAAGAGCAACCAGTCCGTCCGACGGAAAATCATTCTCAGTGATCGCAGTTGAAAAATATTCCATGGCTTCATCCAGCGTTGAAGCTGTGACTGTCCTGTATTCCACTACATCAAATCCCTGTTCTTTCAGCCATTCAAACTGCCGGGCTCTTGAATTATGGAAATCAACCCCGTCGGCGCTTACCAGCGTAAATGCGTAGAAACGCACATTCCTGCGGGCTGTGATCTCATTGTTTAACTGGCGGACAGAACCGCTGCATAAGTTTCTCGGATTCTTGTATTTCGCATCAACGTCTTCTATGGATTCATTGATCCGTTCAAAGTCCGAATAGGTAATGATCGCTTCCCCACGCAACACCAGTCTTCCCTGATACGGGATTTTAAGAGGAACGTTCTTAAATACTCTGGCATTATTGGTGACAACCTCTCCTGTCACACCGTTTCCACGTGTAACTGCTTTGGCAAGTCCTCCATTCTCGTAGGTAAGAACGATCGTCAGTCCGTCCAGCTTCCATGACAGAAGCGTTTTGTGTTCCCCGATAAATTCCCTCAGAACTTCTCTGTCCTTAGTCTTGTCCAGAGACAGCATGGGGGATTCGTGTTCTTCTTTTGGAAGCTGGTCAACTGCCTCGTACCCTACGCTTACGGTTGGGCTGTTTGCCAGAACAGTGCCTGTCTCTTTCTCCAGAGCCTGAAGCTCGTCGTACATCTGATCGTACTCTCTGTTGCTTATGATCTCTGTATCCTGCTGGTAATACGCCTTTGCTGCCCTGTCCAGCTTTTGCACCAGCTCTTTCATTCGCATGATCGCTGCTGTTTCCATTCTGTTCTCCTGTTCTGATCACTGTTTCACTTGTGGAAGATTCCAGTAAATGGTTCAGTTCTTCCCATTCCTGTGCTGTGATCTCTCTGTATTCGCCTTCTCTGATCCCGTCCAGAGTCAGATTCATGATCCTGATCCTTTTCAGCTTCTGTACCTCATATCCCAGATACCGGCACATTCTGCGGATCTGCCGGTTCAGTCCCTGTGTCAGAATGATCCGAAAGCTGCATTCTCCTGTCTGCACCACTCTGCATGGTCTGGTCACTGTATCAAGAACAGGGACTCCCTTGCTCATCCTTCGGACAAATTCCCTGTCCACCGGCTTATTCACTGTCACAAAATATTCTTTCTCATGATAGTTTCCGGCGCGCATGATCTTATTGACCAGATCTCCTTCATTTGTCAGAAGGAGAAGGCCCTGTGATTCTTTATCCAGTCTGCCCACAGGATAAACACGCAGAGGATAATCCAGATAATCTGTTACCGTCGTCTCATCAAACTGCTGCTTTGTACTGCACACGATCCCTCTGGGTTTGTTAAAAAGAAGCAGTACTTTTTTTTCATTTTTATGGACAGGTATATTGTCTGCACAGACCTCATCTTCCAGGCTGACTTTCTGACCGCTTTCTGCTTTTTTTCCGTTTACCGTAATCCTTCCCTCTTCGATCATCCGGTCGGCTTCCCGTCTGGAGCATATGCCTGCCTCGCTTAAATATTTGTTTATTCTGATTTTTTCGTCCATTGTTCTATTATATAATTTTTTGTACATCTTATCAACGGTGAAATTTTTCTGGAATTTTTTTCAAAAGGGCAGGAATGGGGAATCGCCTTGTATTTTGTCAGATTTTATTGTATGATATCGAATGACAGAATATCTTTTTTGTCACTGATTTTATCAAAAAGGAGGCTTTCATGTCAGATAATTTACCACGTACAAACCGGTGGCTGATCGCACTTTCTGTTATTCTGTGTCTGATACTTGGAGGAATTTTCACCCGTTCTTCCGCTGTGACTTCACAGGCAGATGCCATCAGCGATGCCGGAGCTTTCGTGTCAGAAGATCAGGATTCTGCGGAGTTTACTTCTGAGGAAACATTGACTGATAGCAATGATAATTTTACGGATTCTTCTTCCGGGAAACTGTTTGGACGCACTTCTTCAGATTCATCTGAAACTTCTCCGGGCGGTCCTGCATTAAGCACTGATATCTCGCCTGAGGCATCAGAGGGCAGCTGGGCTTCCAGCGGAAGTAACTGGATGTTTCTGGTGGATGATAAACCATACACAGGATGGTTCACAGATACAGATGGGAAACAGTACTATATGGATGAGACCGGTATTATGCAGACAGGCTGGACAGATATCGGAAAGAAGCGGTATTATTTTGATATGGATGGCATTCTGCAGACAGGGACTGTGATAATAGATAAGAAAACTTATGAACTGGATACAGATGGTTCTCTGAAAGATTATACACCAAAGAAAAAATCCTCGAAGAAGAAATCTTCAGGTAAGTCAGACACCTCTGACAAGTCCGGTACATCTACGGCAAAGAAGTCGGTCGCCCTTACTTTTGATGATGGTCCCAGTTCTTTTACAGACCGTCTTCTGGACTGTCTGGAAGAAAATAATGCAAAGGCAACTTTCTTTATGGTGGGTACTGAGATTGCCAGTTTTCCGGACGAAGTAAAACGCATGAAAAAACTGGGCTGTGAACTTGGAAACCACACTTATGACCATAAGGATCTGGCGACTCTTTCTTCGGATGAGATCAGTTCAGAAATTGCAAGAGTAGATGAACAGCTTGTAAATCTTACAGGTGAGGGAGCTTCGGTGGTCCGCCCGCCATATGGATCTGTTAATGATACGGTAAAATCAACTGTGGGAACCCCGATGATTCTGTGGTCCATTGACACTCTGGACTGGAAAACGCAGGATGTGGAATCTACGGTTGAGGAAGTCATGAATAATGTAAAAGATGGTTCCATTATTCTGATGCACGATATCTTCAGCACCTCTGTAGATGCAGCCGAGATCCTGATCCCGCAGCTTATCGAAGAAGGCTATCAGCTTGTAACAGTGCACGAACTGGCTTCCCTGCATCAGACAGAATTATCGACAGGAGTTACATACGGTGAATTTAATCGAATCAAGTAAGTCCCTTGCGGAAGTTGCGAAAAGTAATAAGAACAGCAAAATCTCCGGCAGAAGCTGACAAGAACAATGTCAGAAAAACGGAACGTAAAAAATACAGGCAGTTACCACAAGGATAACCGCCTGTATTTTTTACGTTCCATATTCAATTTTATTCAAGTAAATCTCCTCTGATGTATCCGGTCTGACCGTCGTAGTCGATCTGAACCCATTCACCATCAGTACCTGTCTTCTGAACCTGATCACCTGCTGAGATCACGCCAAGGATATCAGCATCTGTGCTGGCTTCTGCGCGTACATTACATTCCTCCGAAGCAGTAAGCATCGTGCCATCTTCTGCCTCTGTTGACACACCTGCTTCCTCCCCAAGACCATTCAGGAATTCTTCAAGAGACGGATCAGATTGCTGTGCCTGATCCAGTTCATTCTGCACCTTCTTTATAAGAGCTGAAACATCACTGTCTGATAACTGTTTTTCCATATATGCGGAAATCTCAGAATCCTGTAAAGCTCCGTTATTGATCACCCAGTTTCCTTCGCTGTTCTTATATACATAGAACTGAGTCAGTGCAGGGGCCTTGGTCTCAACGCCCTGACAGATATACGAGAAACAGGCGTAAACCACGTAAGAATCATCTGTCATACCTTTCTTCGTGTACACATCGCCTACTTCATACCCTTCGATATAATCTTTCAAATTTGTGACTTTTGACTCATCAGACGGTGTGAAATCATCTTCCAGAGTCTTCAGCGTTGCAATATCTTTTTCCCCCAGAGCCTGATAATAGCTCGTGATCAATGCAGTAACATCTGCATCTGCTGTTTCCATGGGATTGGCGTCTTCTTTCTTCTCGTCAGACTCCCCTTCACTTATCGGAGAAGAAGGAACATTTCCCTGGTCTTCGGATGTGGTTTTCTGTTCATCTCCGGAATTCCCCTTATTACTTCCGGAACAGGCTCGAATGCCGCAAAACAGGACAACCACAATTATCAGAATAGCTCCACCCAGCATAAAATACCGGAGATTATCTGATAACCATTCTCTAAAATCATCCAAGTTCTTGTCCTCCTTATGAGTTACCGTTTGCTCCGTTCACTGCCACATACGATTTCTGACAGTTCCCGATTCTGATAACTCCTGTGATACAACGCACCGGAACTGTACATACGTCCCAGGCAGCACGCCTGAAGGGAATCGAACCCCCGCACATGGTACCGGAAACCACTGCTCTATCCACT
>OLPL01000574.1_pt1 | contig 27062 bp, 24 predicted proteins | sample 1673211 | NCBI WGS metagenome assembly OLPL01 (sample SAMEA3136766, study PRJEB25190) | human gut metagenome | reverse complement strand
CAAGAGCGATTTACGAGCCAATTTTGCGTACTGATTAGGCGCGTTTTTGCAGCAATACTTTCGTATTGCAAGAAAGCGCAACGACATCAGGGCACAAAATTGCCGTAAAGCGCCGCAGCTTTAATTGTGCGGTGTTACCTCAAGAATCTATGGATAAGGGGCTGATTGGAATGGCAGATTCGGCAAATATTTCGCTGTCGGCGCTGCGGGACGGACAGCAGGCGCGCGTGACGGCTTTGCACCTGACCGGCGGCATGCGGCGGCGCGTACAGGATTTGGGGTTAGTGCCGGGCACGCGCGTTACCTGTGTGCGGCGTGCGCTCTCGGGCGACCCGATCGCGTACCGGATACGCGGCGCGGTGGTTGCCCTGCGCAGGTGCGACGCCGCTCAAATCGAGGTGCAGCCATGAGGCGCACCGTGGCGCTGGCGGGCAACCCGAACGTCGGCAAATCGACCGTGTTCAACGCCCTGACCGGCAGCCGCCAGCACACCGGCAACTGGAGCGGCAAAACGGTCGCGTGCGCCGAGGGCAGGCTGCGCGGCGGCGGCCTGACGCTGACCGACCTGCCGGGTACTTACTCGCTGCGGGCGCACTCGGAGGAGGAGCGTGCCGCACGGGAATTTCTGGTTTCGGGTCAGGCGTGCGCGGTGGTGCTCGTGGCGGATGCGGGCTGTTTGGAGCGCAGCCTTATCCTCGCTTTGCAGGTGCTGGAGGTGCAGAAAAACGCCGTTCTGTGCCTGAATCTCATGGATGAAGCCGCGAAAAAGGGCATTGAGATTGATGTTGACGCGCTCGAGCGGGAGCTTGGCATACCGGTGATACCGTGCGCCGCACGGCAGGGAAAGGGTCTGCACGAGCTCGAAGCCGCGATACGCCGAGCGGCGGCAGGCGAAAATGAAACGCACCCGACCGCCATCCGCTATCCGGCGATGGACGAGGATTTGACGGAGGAGCAGAGGGACGATATTGCAACCGCAGCGGCGGCACTCCGCGCAGAGGAGATCGCACTGACGTGCGTCAGACAGCCGGAATGCGCCTGCGCGCGGGATGACCGAGCGGACGATGTGATCCTCAGCCGGAGGTTCGGCGTGCCGCTCATGCTTTTGCTGCTCGCAGGCGTGTTTTACATCACTTTATTCGGCGCAAACGTGCCGAGCGAGTGGCTGAGCACGCATCTTCTGGCACTCGGCACGCCGTTTGCGGGTGCGCTTGCGAAGCTGGGACTGCCGCCGTTTTTCGTCTCGATGCTGACCGACGGGCTGTGGCGCGTACTGGCAACCGTAGTCTCGGTCATGCTGCCGCCGATGGCGATCTTCTTCCCGCTGTTCACGCTGCTCGAGGACGCAGGCTACCTGCCGCGCGTGGCGTTTCAGCTTGACCACGCCTTCCAGTGCGCGAGAGCAAGCGGCAAGCAGAGCCTGACCATGTGCATGGGTTTTGGGTGCAACGCCTGCGGCGTGACAGGCTGCCGCATCATCGACTCGCCGCGGGAGCGGCTGATCGCCATCCTCACCAACAGCTTTGCGCCGTGCAACGGACGGTTTCCGCTGCTTATTTTCCTGTGCTCGGTGTTCTTCGCGGGCAGCGCGGCAGGCGGCGCGCTGCTGCTGACCGGCGTCATCGCGGCAAGTGTGGGCTTGACGCTGCTCGTGTCGCGCATTCTCTCGGCAACGGTTTTGCGCGGAGAGGCGGTGTCGTTTGCGCTCGAGCTGCCGCCGTACCGCATGCCGCAGATCGGGCGCGTTATCGTGCGCAGCGTGCGCGACCGGACGCTGTTCGTCCTTGCGAGAGCCGCCGCCGTGGCGGCTCCGGCGGGCGTGCTCATCTGGCTGCTTGCCAATGTGCAGATAGGGAATGCAGCTATCCTGTCGCACATCACGGCATTTTTAGACCCGGCAGCGCGGGTGTTCGGGATAGACGGCGTGATACTGCTTGCGTTTATCCTCGGCTTTCCGGCGAACGAACTGGTCATGCCGCTCATCGTGATGGGCTACCTTTCATCCGGCACGATCGCCTCCGGCGTGGACTTTGCCTCCTTCCGTGCGCTGCTGCTGGCAAACGGCTGGACGGTGCAGACCGCGCTCTGCACACTGGTGCTCACTGTGGCGCACGCGCCGTGCTCGACAACCTGCCTTACCATCCTGCGGGAGACGCGCAGCGCAAAGTGGACACTGGCGGCGGTGCTGATTCCTGCGGGAATCGGGCTTGCCCTTTGCATATTGATACACTGCATGTTTACACTGACAGGCTGAAAAGCAGGCGAAAAGTGCGGTTTTTTTTTTTAAGGGTAAACCGTATAAAAGTTAAAAAATATGCATTTCCGAAACAAAACAGCTTGCATAAACCTGCAAAGAATGTTATCATACTAATGGATTCTTTTAGCATTATCCCTGCCGGGTTTCTGCCCTGCAGACCTCGGCTTTTATGCATGCAGATGCATACAGGAACACAATTTGTTTTATGCGGCCTGTGATCAATCAATCACGGCATCTATTGCTTGACCGGCAGGAGGTTTTAGCACGAATGAAAGAGAAAAGCACGATTCTGATCGTAGATGATTCCGAACTGAATCGCACGGTCTTAGCCGATATTCTGGGTGACGAATACAATTTTATCGAGGCGGAAAACGGAGCACGCGCGATCGAGCTGCTGCGGACGCACACCGATATCGATCTTATCCTGCTGGATATGGTCATGCCGGAGATGAACGGCTTTGACGTACTGACCGCGATGAACAACAACCGCCAGATCGAGGATATCCCGGTGGTGATGATCTCGGCGGAGAACGGCATCGAGCACATCGAGCGCGCGTACGACCTCGGCGTTACCGACTATATCAGCCGCCCGTTCGACTGCATGGTCGTGCGCCGCCGCGTGGTCAACGCGCTGATACTGGCTGCCAAGCAGAAGCGGCTGATGCGGCTTGCCGCCGAGCAGATTTACGAAAAAGAAAAGATCAGCGACCTGATGATCAATATCTTCAGCCATATTGTCGAGTTCCGCAACGGCGAGAGCGGCCCGCATGTGCTGCACATCCGCACCATCACCGAGGTGCTGCTGAACCGTCTGGTGCAGAAGACCGACCGCTATTCGCTGACGCAGGAGGATATTCAGCTGATCTCGAGTGCGTCCGCGCTGCACGATATCGGCAAGGTCAGTATTCCGGATGAGATCATCAACAAGCCCGGCAAGCTGACAAAGGAAGAGTTTGAGATCATGAAGTCGCACACGACGGTCGGCGCGGATATCCTGCACGACCTGCCGTTCTCGAATGAGGAGCCGCTGCTCAAGACCGCGTATGAGATCGCGCGCTGGCACCACGAGCGCTACGACGGCCGCGGCTATCCGGACGGCCTGACCGGCGAGGAGATCCCGATCGCGGCGCAGGTCGTTTCGGTTGCCGATGTGTACGACGCGCTGACAAGCGTGCGCTGCTACAAGTCCGCGTATGACCACGAGACCGCCCTGCGGATGATCGTAAACGGCGAGTGCGGCACGTTCAATCCGCTGCTGCTCGATTGCCTGCTCGATGCGTCGCTGCAGATCAGGGAGCGTCTGCTCGAGGCGAACGAGGGATATACGCACAGCACGGCGCGCACGCAGCAGCTTTCGACCGAAATGCTGCTCAAGCAGGCGACGCCGCAGGTCGGGCGTTCGATTCAGGCGCTCGAGACCGAGCGCATCAAGACCGAGTTCTTTGCCAAGCAGTCCTGCGGCATTCAGTTCGACTATGATACGGCAACGCGCACCATCTCTGTGACGGACCACACGGATACGCTGCCGTTTGCCAGCCGCCTGTATGATGCGGCGGATACGGAAAAATTTACGATATTCAGCAAGGATGATCTAAACCGTCTGGAAAACGCGCTGTATACCACCACGCGGGATGCTCCGGATGTCAGCATGCCGATCACCCTGCGGTTTCCGGAGGTCGGCTGGGAACACGAGTACATGCTCACGGCTCGTGCGCTCTGGTCGAGTGACGCCAAGCCGCGGTATCTCGGCGCTGTCGGTCAGTTCCGCGAGCTGCAGACCGATATCATGCTGCCGGAGATGCAGCTGCCGGATTCCGGCGCTGTCACCGGCAGGCAGCTGGCGGATTCAATGCAGGGCATGAGCCGCATTTTTGATGTGGTGCGGCTGGTTGATCCGAAAAGGGGCGAACTCCTGCAGCTGAATGCGGACGGCACGTTCTCGGACCGCGTCCTGCCGTGCTTTCCGGTGTGTAACCACGGAAAGCGATGCAGCAGATGCATTTCCCGCCGCTGCATGGAGGAAAAGACGCGCATGAGCAGGCTGGAGATTACCGACGAGTGCGCGTATCAGCTGATTTCGCGCTATCTGGTCGTGGACGGACGCGAGTGCGTGCTCGAGCTGGGCAGCAGGATCAGCGACAGCGTTTGGGTGACGAGCGGCGGACGGCAGTTCCGGCTGGATGCCTCGCACGGAGAGGATTTTTATCTGGACCCGGTGACGGGCGCGTACGGGCGCCGCTACCTCGAGGACCAGCAGCCCGAGCTGGAAAAGGCGGAGGCGCTGGCGGTGATCGACATTGACAACCTTAAGGAGATCAACGACGAATATGGCCACCTTGCGGGCGACGCGGTGCTGCGGCACGTTGCGAACGTCATTCTCTCGCGCGTCAACATAGCGGACACACTCGTCCGCTACGGCGGCGATGAATTTGTGCTGCTGCTGTCGCATATCCCGCCGGAGAAATTTCGTTCGATACTCGAACGCATTCGGGGAGCCGTGTACACGACCGAAATACCGCAGTACGAGAATATCCACCCGACCGTCAGCATCGGCGGTGTGTATCAGGCGCATCCGCTGGTCGAGGCCATCCGCCGGGCGGACAAGCTGATGTACTGGGCAAAGCAAAAGCGCAACGACGTACAGACCTGAGGAGGAGTACATACATGAATCTGGAAGAGTTTTATGCACAGATCGGCGGCGATTATGCGGACACGCTGCAGCGCCTGTGCAATGAGAACATGGTGAAAAAGTTCGTGAAGAAGTATCAGGACGACCCGACCTGCGCCGACCTGCACAACGCGGCTCTGCAGCAGGACTGGGAAGCTGCCTTCCGCGGTGCGCATACCCTCAAGGGTGTAGCGCAGAACCTCGGCTTTGAGCGGCTGTATCAGGTCAGCGCTGTGCTGACCGAGGCCATGAGAGGGGAGAAGCCGCTCGAGGACAGGAGCCTGCTCGATGCCGTGGAGCAGCAGGATGCCGCAATCCGCAGAGCGATTTCGGAGCTTGAGTAAAAGCAAAGGACGAACCGTTTGGTTCGTCCTTTCAGTCTGTCAAAAAAGCAGCATTTCGACGCTTGTGCTTCGTGCGGCAGCACGCATAAAATAGAATTTGCGGAGCAAATTCATAAATTCCGAGAGCACGTATCTCGGAATTTATACAAGGGAAGAAAAAATGTGCCTGCAAGGCGCGGTTTTTCTTCGGAATTCGATCGAAAGCGTGGTTTCGATCGAGAGGCTGCCGGAAAACGTTAGTTTTTCGACAGCCTCCAAAGGACGAACCGTTTGGTTCGTCCTTTTTTCTTGACTTTACCGGATAAAGTGGGTATCCTTAACATAAGAGTAAAGGAGGAAAAACCCATGCAGGTATTGGAAAACGAACGCTTTCGCGTGGAAATTAACGAATTCGGTGCCGAGCTGACCCGCTTTACGAGCAAAAAGGACGGCACGGAGTACATCTGGAAGGGCGATCCGGCGGCATGGAAGCGCCATGCGCCCATTCTGTTCCCGATCGTGGGACGGCTCAAGGACAAGACCTACACCGTGGACGGCAGGCCGTATGAGATCACGCAGCACGGCTTCGGGCGCGATCTGGCGTGGCAGGCACAGAAAATCAGCGGCACCTGTGCGGAATTCACGCTCACGCCGAGCGAGTACACGAAAAAGATGTATCCGTGGGATTTTATCTGCACCGTGCGCTATACTTTGGACGGAAATGCGCTGAAAAAGGAGCATATCGTCAAGAATACGAGCGATTCCGTGATGTATTACGAGGTTGGCGGCCATGACGCCTACACGCTCTGCTGGGAGGACGGCGAGAAGATAACCGACTACTATGTGGAGTTTGAGGGCACGGATGCGCTCAGCCGCATTGCAACCGACGAGAACGTCATGCTGACCGCCGACCGCGTTTCCGTCCCGCTGACCGACGGCAGACTGCCGATTTCCCGCGAGCTGTTTGCAAACGATGCGGTCATGACCGAGGGGCTGCCGTTCCGCACGGCAACCATTGCCAGCACGAAGAACCGCCGCCGTGTGACGATGGACTTCACCGACTTCGACTATTTCGCGGTGTGGAGCCCGTATAAGGATTTCGAGGTGCCGTTCGTCTGCCTCGAGCCGTGGAGCACCCTGCCGGACGGCAATCACCTTGACCATGCCATCGAGCACAAGCAGGGTATCCGCAAATTGCACCCGAACGAAAGCGAAACCCTGACCTTCACCACCATCATCGATGAATAAGTTATCCACCGTCTGTGGATAAAAAGAGGACTGCGTTTGCAGTCCTCTTTGCTTTACTCTGCGCTCGAAAGCATGAGTTTGATTCGGTTTTCCTGATTGATCTTGGATGCGCCCGGGTCGTAATCCACCGCGACGATATTCGCCTGCGGGTACACCTCGCGGATTTTTCGGATCATGCCCTTGCCCGCGATGTGGTTCGGCAGGCAGCCGAACGGCTGGGTGCAGACGATGTTGGTCACGCCCTCGCTGATCAGCTCGACCATTTCGGCGGGCAGCAGCCAGCCTTCGCCCATCTTGACGCCCTGACCGATAATGGCGTGCGACTTTTTGCGTACCTCGTCAAACGGCATCGGCGGACGGAAATGACCGTCTTTCTTCATCATTTTGATGATATCGGCCTGCTTGCCGAGTACAAACTGGTACACCATCTTGTAGATGGCGGCGGTTTTGCCGTTGCGGCTGTACAGCTCGTGGTCGATGACCGAGTTGTAGATGCAGTACAGGCAGAAGTCCATCAGACCGGGCAGCACCGGCTCGCAGCCTTCGCTGAGCAGGAATTCTTCCAGACGGTTGTTGCCGAGCGGCGAGAACTTGACGTAGATCTCACCGACGATGCCGACCAGCTTTTTCTTCTGCGTTTTATCCAGCTTCAGCTTGCCGAATACGGTCAGAACGAACCGGAACAGGTGCTTTACCTCGCCGTAGCGCACCATGCGCTCGCCGGTGAAGCGCTTGATGACCGCGTCCATGCAGATGTCAATCGCCTTGTCGGTCGAGCCGGGCACAATCTCGTACGGACGGCACTGGTTGGCGACCATCATAATCAGATCACCGATCAGAAGTGCATACGCAACCTGCACGAGCATGGTCTTGGTCAGCTTGAAGCCGGGGTTGCTCTCCAGACCGGAAAAGTTCAGCGAAATGACCGGAATGAAGCCGTAGCCGTTCTTTTCCAGCGCCTTGCGGAGCAGGTGGATATAGTTGGACGCACGGCAGCCGCCGCCGGTCTGCGGCAGGATGAGCGCGATTTTGTGAATGTCGTACCTGCCGGATTCGATCGCGTCCATCAGCTGACCGATGACCAGCAGGGCGGGGTAGCAGGTGTCGTTGTGCACGTTGCGCAGACCCTGCTCCGCGATGTTCGGACCCTCGGTGTGCAGCAGCTCCATGTCGTAGCCGTAGTTTTTCATCAGGCGGCAGATGAGTCCAAGCTGCACGGGCAGCATGTTCGGTACCAGAATCTTATAGGTTTTTCGCATTTCCTCCGTGAACTGCGGGTAGGAATATGCGGGCGTTGCCTCAGGCGTTTTGCTGTTCTGCAAGCTTGCGTCCCTCCTCTACGGCGGCCAGCATGCTGCGGATACGGATTTTTGCCGCACCGAGGTTGCTGATCTCGTCGATTTTCAGCTGTGTGTAAATTTTGCCGCCGTTTTCGCAGATGGCGCGCATCTCGTCGGTCGTGATGGCGTCGATGCCGCAGCCGAAGGACACCAGCTGGATAAGCTGGGCGTTCTCCTTCTGGGTGACGTACTTGGCCGCACCGTACATGCGCGAGTGGTACGTCCACTGGTTGAGCACATGCACCTCGGGTGCATCGGTCAGCTGCCAGACCGCATCCTCGGACACGATGACCAGACCGAACGACGCGATCAGCTGGTCGATGCCGTGGTTGATCTCCGGGTCAACGTGGTACGGACGGCCTGCAATAACGGCAACGTCAAGGCCGTGCTCGTCCGCGTAGCGGATGGCGCGCTGACCCTCGATGCGAACGTCAATGTAGTATTCGTCCTGCGCCATGTATGCGTCCTCGACAGCGGCGATGACCTGCTTTTTCTTGATCTGCGGGTACTTGCCGCAGAAATACTTAACGGCGTGCTTCGTGAAGCGCTTTTTGTCCGCGAGTTCAAAGTACGGCATCATAAAGTCGAAGTCCGCGAGTGCGGAGACGTTCGCCTTCAAAAGCTCCGGATAGTAGGCAACGACCGGACAGTTATAGTGGTTGGTCGCGCGTTCTTCATCGAGGTTGTAGGTCATGCACGGATAGAAAATCGCGTCCACGCCCTTTTCAAGCAGGTTCTCGATGTGGCCGTGCATCAGCTTTGCCGGATAGCAAACCGTGTCGGACGGGATGGAATGCTGACCCTGCATATACATATCGCGGGTGGAAACGTCGCTGAGGACGGTCTCAAAGCCGAGTTTCCGCAGGAATGCCGTCCAGAACGGCAGCAGCTCGAAGTTGTTGAGACCGAACGGCAGACCGATCTTCGCGATCGGGTTCGCGATGCCGGACGGCTCGCCGAAGCTTTTCAGCTTTTCGAGCTTCCATTTATAAAGGTTGGGCAGGTCGGCCTTTTTCGTGCCGCCGAGCGGACGCTCGCAGCGGTTGCCCGAAATGAAGCGGCGGCCGCCGCCGAAGTCGTTAATCGTCAGATTGCAGTGGTTTTCGCACAGACCGCAGCGCGTGGAGCGCACGTTGTGCTCGAAGCCTGCGAGAATATCCGTGCCGATGAGCGTGGTGGTGTCGCGGCGGTTGTCCTTGGCGTGCAGCGCTGCGCCGTATGCGCCCATCAGACCCGAGATAGCCGGGCGGGTCACGTCGCGGCCGATTTCCTGCTCGAACGAGCGCAGGATGGCGTCATTGAGGAACGTGCCGCCCTGTACAACGATGTGCTGGCCGAGGTCGTCCGGCGAGTGGGCGCGGATAACCTTGTACAGTGCGTTCTTGACGACGGATACCGACAGACCGGCGGAAATCGCGTCAATGCCCGCGCCGTCCTTCTGCGCCTGCTTGACAGAGGAGTTCATGAACACCGTGCAGCGCGAACCGAGGTCGATGGGGTGCTTGGCGAACAGACCGAGCTTGCAGAATTCCTCGATGGAGTAGCCCATCGAGCGGGCGAACGTCTCGATGAACGAGCCGCAGCCGGACGAGCACGCCTCGTTGAGCGAAATATTGTCGATGCACTTGTTGCGGATTTTGAAGCACTTGATGTCCTGACCGCCAATGTCGATGATGAAATCAACATCCGGGCAGAAATGGCGCGCCGCGCGGAAGTGCGCGACCGTCTCGACCAGACCGAAATCCACGCCGAAGGCATTCTGGATGAGCGCTTCGCCGTAGCCGGTGACCGCCGAGGACACGATATGTACGCGGTCGCCGCACAGCTCGTACAGCTTGGTGAGCTGCTCGCGGATAACGTCCGCCGGATTGCCCTTGTTGGACTGGTAGTGGTGGAACAAAATCTGGTCGTCCTCACCGATGAGCACCAGCTTGGTGGTGGTGGAGCCGCAGTCGATGCCGAGATATGCGTCGCCCTCGTACATGGTGACGTTCTGCGTCATGACATCGTGCATGGCGTGACGGTTCTTGAACTCCTCGTACTGCTGCTCATCCTCGAACAGCGGCGGCAGGTAGTTGGCAACGACCGGAGCGTCTGCCGCCTTTTCGAGCGCCGCGAGCAGCGAATCGACCGTGTAGGTCTTCTGCGTGCCGCCTGCGTACTCCGCCGCGCCCGCCGCGATGGCATACGGCGCGAGAGCCGGGAAGTGCGCGTGCGCATCATCCAGCTTCAGCGTCTCCTGAAAGCGCTTCTGCAGCCCCTTGAAGAAGAACAGCGGGCCGCCGAGGAACAGCACATCGCCCTTGACCTCGCGGCCCTGTGCCAGACCCGCGATGGTCTGGTTGACGACGGCCTGGAAGATGGACGCGGCTACGTCCTCCTTGCGCGCGCCCTCGTTGAGCAGCGGCTGAATATCCGACTTGGCGAATACGCCGCAGCGGGACGCGATGGTGTAGATGCGCTCCGCGCCCTGTGCGAGTTCATCGAGCTCGGACGGCGTAACGTCCAGCAGGACCGCCATCTGGTCGATGAACGCGCCGGTGCCGCCCGCGCAGGAGCCGTTCATGCGCTCCTCCAGCTGACCGGTGAGGAATACGATCTTCGCGTCCTCGCCGCCTAGCTCAATGACAACATCGGCCTGCGGAACGTGCACGCCTACCGCCTTGCGGGTGGCGAACACCTCCTGTACAAAATCAATATCCGCGGCCTTCGCCACGCCTAAACCGGCCGAGCCGGTGATCGAACAGCGGAGCGGCGTGTCCTCGCCGATGAGGCCGCGCGCCGCGCGCACCAGCTCGACCGCCTTTTCACGCACCTTGGAAAAATGCCGTTCGTAGTGCTTGTGGATGATCTCTCCATCGCGCACAACGACGATCTTGACGGTCGTTGAGCCGATGTCGATTCCAACATTTACATTCATAATACCCTAATTCTCTCCCATAACAAAACAGAGCACCCGTTAAGGTGCAGCGTGAATGCGGGTAAGTGTTGCCGTGCGTCAGCCCGAGAAGGCTGTGTGATGTGATAAATATGCAGGGCCAAAACTTACCTTTATTACTATAACGGTGTGAGCGGAAAATGTCAATGCGGCGCTTTTCCACTTGGCTGCCGAAAATTTCCCTTGACAAAGCCGGAATTTTTATATAAAATATACGGCGTAAGTGAATACATGTCCTTATCGAGAGCGGTGGAGGGAACGGCCCTGTGAAACCCGGCAACCTGCGTTGTTTTGCAACGTAAGGTGCCAAATCCGGCGTAAGAATACGAAAGATGAGGGAGCAAAACGAACTTTTCGCTCCCGCTGAGGAGCGTTTTTTAATGCTCTGAAAATGAACTGTAGAAAGGAACTGATACTTAATGGCACATCATTTTTTCACCTCGGAATCGGTTACGGAAGGCCATCCCGATAAAATCTGCGACCAGATCTCGGACGCGATTCTTAACGAGATTTTAACGCAGGATCCGTATGCCCGCGTAGCCTGCGAGACCACCTGCACCACCGGTATGGTTCAGGTAATGGGCGAGATTTCCACTTCCTGCTATGTGGATATCCCGAAGGTTGTCCGCGACACGGTTCGTGAGATCGGCTACGACCGCGCGAAGTACGGCTTTGACTGCGACACCTGCGCTGTCCTGACTGCCATCGACGAGCAGTCCGCCGACATTGCACTCGGCGTTGACAACTCCCTCGAGAGCAAGGAGGGTGCCTCTGAGGCTGACCTCGCCATCGGCGCGGGCGATCAGGGCATGATGTTCGGTTATGCGTGCGATGAGACCAAGGAGCTGATGCCGCTGCCGATCTCTCTGGCGCACAAGCTGGCAAAGCGCCTGACCGACGTTCGCAAGAACGGCACGTTCGACTATCTGCGTCCGGACGGCAAGAGCCAGGTTACCGTAGAGTATGACGAGGACAATCAGCCCGTCCGCGTGGATACGGTTGTTATTTCCACCCAGCACAGCCCGGAGGTGTCCCTCGCGCAGATTCGTGAGGACATGATCGAGCAGGTGGTAAAGAAGGTCATTCCGTCCCATCTGCTGGATGAGAATACCAAGTATTTCATCAACCCGACCGGCCGTTTCGTCATCGGCGGCCCGCACGGCGACTCCGGTCTGACCGGCCGTAAGATCATCGTGGACACCTACGGCGGCATCGGCCGTCACGGCGGCGGCGCGTTCTCCGGCAAGGACCCGACCAAGGTGGACCGCTCGGGCGCGTATGCGGCCCGCTGGGTTGCGAAGAACATCGTTGCGGCAGGTCTGGCAAAGCGCTGCGAGATTCAGCTGGCGTATGCCATCGGCGTTGCCGAGCCGGTTTCCATCATGGTAGAGACCTTCGGCACCGGCGTTGTTGGCGACGATGTGCTTGAGAAGGCCGTAGAGAAGGTGTTCGACCTGCGTCCGGCGGCGATCATCGAGCAGCTTGACCTGCGCAAGCCGATCTACAAGCAGCTGGCAGCCTACGGCCACATGGGCCGCGAGGAGCTTGGCGTCAAGTGGGAGAATACCGATAAGGTTGAGGCGCTGAAGGCAGCGGTTCAGGCGTAAAGGGAAAGAAAAGGCTTCGGAACTTGGTTCCGAAGCCTTTTTTCGTGCAGTAATGGAGAATTGATAATGGAAAATGGAAAATGAACGCGATGGGTGAGGTTTACCGTATATTCGGTGTTACGGCTGCAATTCGGAGGGGAAAGGGCGCGGCGACTCGGCGCGCCAAAACCTATCTGTTCTGCATAACATAAATGAAAAAATGGAGAATGGAAAATCTACACATTCATTTTCCATTCTCCATTCTCAATTTTCAATTCATATCTCGCGTGATCTGCTTGAATCGAATCAAAAACAGCGTTGTCGTTGTAGCCGCGGCTAATAAATCCGCGACCGGCTCTGCGAGGAACACGGCGAACAGCTTATCCGCGAAAAAGTGCGGCAGGATTAAAATAAACGGTATCAGCAGGAAAACCTTGCGCTCGAGCGCGAGAAAAAGCGAGATTTTCGCCTCGCCGAGCGCCACAAACGACTGCTGGAATCCGGTCTGGAACGCATTGGTAAATCCGAGCGCAAAGTACACGCGCAGCGCCCAGATGGTGAGCGACACGAGCTCCTCGTCCGCCGTGAACAGGTGGATGACGGCGTGCGGCGCGAGCTGAACCACAGCCCAGATCGAGAACGCGAACACGAACGCCGCCGCGAGATTCAGCTGCACGACGCGCTTCATGCGGTCGGGCCGCTTCGCGCCGCAGGCGTAGCTGAGGATGGGCTGCGCGCCCTGCGCGAGTCCGGTCAGCGGCAGCTGTACCATCTGCGCCACCGAGGTGAGGATGGTCATTGCGCCGACCGCCGCATCGCCGCCGTACTTTTGCAGCGATACGTTGAACGCAATGGTGAGCAGGCTTTCTGTGGACTGCATGACAAACGGGGACGCGCCCAGACCGACTGCGGATGCCAGAACCGGTCGGTCAATGCGGAAATACGCGCGTTTTAAGCGCAGAACCGTCTGCTTTCCGGTCAGAAACCGCAGAACCCATGCCGCAGACACCGCCTGCGAGATAATTGTCGCCACAGCCGCGCCGCGCACGCCCATTTTCAGCACGAAGATGAACAGCGGGTCAAGCGCCGTGTTGAGCACCGCACCGATGACAACGGTTTTCATCGCAACCGAGGAGCGGCCCTGCGCGGTGATGAAGCCGTTCAGACCGAGCGATGTCATCACGAAAACCGTGCCGAGAACGTAGAGGTTGAGGTACTGCATCGCATACGGCAGGGTGTCGGCAGATGCGCCGAACAGTTTCAGTAATGGCGCCTGAAACAGCAGGAACAGTGCTGTCAGCACGAGTGCAAGCGCCCAGAGCGCCGCTGTACACGTTCCGAGGATGCGTTCCGCGCGGTCGTGCTCCTTTGCGCCGAGCGCGATGGAGGCCCGCGGTGCACCGCCCATGCCGATGAGCGCCGCAAACGCCGAGATGAGCGTGATGACAGGGAAGGTGACGCCCATGCCGGTCAGCGCCAGCTTGCCCTCGAGCGGGATGCGTCCGATGTAAATACGGTCTACGATGCTGTACAGCAGGTTGACGACCTGTGCCGTGATGGTCGGCAGCGCCAGCCGAAAGAGCAGCGGCCCTACGGGTGCTGTGCCGAGGGCCGCTGTCTGCTGATTCTGTTGTTCACTCATGCCTTGCTGTCCTCACGGATGAGCACGCGGATGGCCTCCACGGCGGCCTTTACGCCGCGCTCGGTGGCGTCAGGCGGGATGGCGGGAGCGTCATCGTTGTCCGCGTTCCACAGCACGTTGAGCACCGCGCCGCACCGAACGTGCAGCACCTGCGCGACGATCATGAGCGCGGCTGTCTCCATCTCGCTGGTGAGCGCGCCTGCCGCCTTCCATGCCTTCCACTTGGCGGTCAGCTCGTCCGCGATTGGCATCTGCGCGGGACGGATTTCGCCGTAAAAGCTGTCCTTGGACTGGATTACGCCCGTGTGATACGGAAAACCGAGCGCCTGCGCCGCCTCATGCAGCGCGGAAACAACAGAAAAATCCGCGACTGCCGGGAACTCGATGGGGAGGTACTCGCGGCTCGTGCCCTCCTGCCGGATGGCGCCGGTGGCAATAACGATATCGCCGCCCTTTACCTTGTCCACAATGCCGCCGGACGTGCCGACACGGATGAACGTGTCCGCGCCGCACTCGACCAGCTCCTCCATGGCGATGGCAGCCGACGGACCGCCGATGCCGGTCGAGCACACCGCAACCGGAACGCCGTCCAGAGAGCCTGTCCACAGCGTGTACTCGCGGTTGTGGGCGATCTGCTTCGGGTCATCGAAATACTGCGCGATCTTCTCGCATCGCGCCGGGTCACCGGGCAGAATGACGTACCGCCCGATATCGCCCTTGGTGATTTGAATGTGCATCTGTCTGCCGTCTATCAACATACGATTTCACCCTCCCGTTCTACGGTTCTGATGTTTTTCTCCGCCTTGCTGCGCGGCAGCATGACCTCATGCCCGCAGCCGAGGCATTTCAGCTTGAAATCCATACCGATGCGAAGCACCTGCCACTGCTTGCTGCCGCACGGGTGCTGTTTTTTCATGGTAAGAATGTCGTTTATCTGTATATCCATTGGGTTCACTTCCTTTATTGGGGGCAATACCGCTATGCGGTGTTACCCCTATTTATCCATAGTGTATAGGTAAGACTGTTCAGATTCGCTCTAAAAGGCACACGCAGTGCGCGGCAATGCCTTGTTTGGAGCCGGTAAAGCCCAGTCCCTCCTCGGTGGTCGCCTTGACCGAAACCTGCTCGACCGCGCAGCCGATGGCGGCGGCAAGGTTCTCGCGCATCTGCAGAATGTGCGGCGCGAGCTTGGGCGCCTGTGCGAGCACGGTCGCATCCAGATTGCCGAGCTGCCAGCCGCTTTCGCGCACGAGCGCGGCAACGTGACGCAGCAGCGCGATGCTGTCCGCGCCCTTGTAGCGCGGGTCGGTATCCGGAAAATGCTTGCCGATGTCACCGAGCGCGAGCGCGCCGAGCAGGGAATCCATGACGGCGTGCGTGAGCACATCCGCGTCCGAGTGACCGTCCAGACCAAGATCAAACGGAATGTTCACACCGCCGATGATGCACGGTCTGCCGGAGACCAGTCTGTGTACGTCGTAACCGTGTCCGATGCGCATATTACTTGTCCTCCCTTGTGAGGAGCGCTTCCGCAACGAGAATGTCCTCCGGCGTGGTGATCTTAATGTTCTGGTAGCTGCCGTGGGTCGCCTTGACGATGGTGCCGAGCGACTCGACAGCCGCGCAGTCATCGGTGAAGCTGTAGCCGCGCTCGGCAGCCGAGGTGAGCGCACGGCGGAGCAGGTCCTTGCGGAATACCTGCGGGGTCTGTACCGCGGCAAGCGTGTTGCGGGCGACATCGGCGGCGATGTTGCCATCCTCGATGCGCTTGATGCTGTCCTTGACCGGAACGACCGGCGCGGCAGCGCCGTACTCGGCGGCGGTGGTAACCGCCTCGGTGATAACGGCCTCGGAGACGAGCGGGCGGGCGCCGTCGTGTACGGCAACGAGCACGGCGTTTTCCGGTGCGGCCGTGATGCCCGCGAGAACGGATTCCGTGCGGGTCTCGCCGCCGCGCGTTACCGTGCACAGCTTGTCAATGGAGAAGGCCTTCGCCAGCTCGGTATAGGGCATGATGTCCTGCTCACGGCAGACGAGCACGATATCGCGGATGGCGGCGCATTTCTGGAAGGCGGAAAGCGTGCGTGCGAGGACGGGTACGCCGTCGATCTCGAGCAGCAGCTTGTTTTCGCCGCCCATGCGGCGGGAGGAGCCTGCCGCTACGATAACAGCGCATACGGCGGGGAGATCAGTTTTTTTTCTGCGTTTTCCCAGCATAATTGTTCGGTCCTTTCTATCCAAAGGCTTTGTGAGCCTTTTGGTTTGTTTGGATAAATCTTTGTACCGTTATTTTACACGATTTCGGCAAAATTTACAAGAGCGCAGAATAATTAGTAATTAACGCGAGGGTGAAGCGTTGCCGTAGGGTGCGACGACCTCGGCGCACCGAATTTTAACGATTTGGTACACGTTATCCCGTAGGGGAGCACAGTGTGCTCCCACACAACGTAAAATCGCACGGTTCTTGGGCGAACAATGTTCGCCCCTACGGTTATGCGTGTGCATGCGGGTTACATACGGTGCGACCTCGGCGTTCCGAATTTAACAATTTGGTACACGTTATCCCGTAGGGGAGCACAGTGTGCTCCCGAACAGCGTAAAATCGAACGGTTCTTGGGCGAACAATGTTCGCCCCTGCGGTTATGCGTGTGCATGCGGGTTACATGCGGCGACCATCAATCCAGCGAGAAACAGCCACCCGCCAAATCCCGATTTCCACAGGAGGACGCCGCCCGCAAGGAGGACGAGAACGGACACGCCCGCAATCCCATTCAGCAGGCGTGTAAACCGTCCGTCCGCGAGGTGCCGGAGCGCCATGCCGCCGTCGAGCGGGGGCACGGGCAGCAGGTTGAACAGCCCGAGCAGGGCACTCGCGCCGGCAAGCCGGTACGCGCCGAGCGGGTTCGCCAGTGCGGTGAGCGCAAAGCTGGCCGCCGGTCCGGCGAGGCAGATGGCGGCGCGTGAAAACGGCGACGGCGGCAGGCTGCACCGCAGGACAGCGCCGCAGGCGGTCAGGCACAGGGCGTGCACCGAGCCGCCGGACAGCCGAATGACAAAAAGGTGTCCGCACTCATGTACAGCCGCCGCCAACAGGAAAATGGGGAGCACGCCGCTCTCATCCGCGCACCAGAGCGCAGCCATGAGCACAAGAAAGCCGTCGCGGACCTGAATCCGGCTCACAGCGCAAGATAGTCGGCAGGATCGAGCGCCGCGCCGTTGTGCCACAGCTCGAGGTGCAGGTGCGGACCGGTGGCGTTGCCGGTCTGACCGACCTTGGCGATCTGCTCGCCGCAGGTCACTTTATCACCGACTTTGGCGGAAATGCTGCTGCAGTGCGCGTATAAGGTCGCAAAACCGTCCGCGTGATCGACAATGACGTACAGGCCGTAGCCGGATTCGCCGGTCTCGCGCACCGTGCCGTCCGCGAAGGCGGTGATGGGCGTGCCCTCATCCGCGGCAAGGTCAAGTCCATAGTGAAAACCCGGCTGACCGGTGATGGGACTGAGCCTGCTGCCGAACGAGGACGTCAGCGTGCCGGAAGTCGGCGTAGCGTGCTCGAACTCCAGCGGATAGACGGTCTGGTCAACCGTGTCGGGGAACAGGGTCTGGTCGCGGTCTAAAATATCGTCCGCACCGCCGGAGGATTCCGCAGGAACGGTATCTGCGGGCATGGCAGAGCCGCCGAATACCGCAAGAACATGGTCAGCATTTGCCGCGCCGGACAGGGCAGAAGCCGCCTTTTCGCGCACGGTCTGCGCGAAGGGGATATCGGCGTATTTTATCACACCGGCAGCGAGAACCAGCGTTACGATGAATAACAGTCCTTTTCCGTGGCGTTTTTCGGTCATGGGGTACCCTCCTTGAAATTTTGCACAGATTGAATGAATATCGTAATCGGTATGGTGTACATGCAAATTGTTTGAAACGGCATGCCGAGTCAATCCAATTTATGAAAGGGGAAGGGCGCTTATGCGGTTCTCAGCGTGAGAAAAATTTTGCGGACTCTCTCTGCAAAAACGGCGGCAGGATGGGAGTAACTTGCAGGAATCCTTGCGGGACGGACAAGTGTTCTTGTGAGAAGATACAAAAAACGTAAAGTTACTCAAAAGATAATCAGTAGATTATCTGAAATTGTATTCTCAGCACAAAAAAAGTGCGCCGAAACGCGGAAATGGTAGTATAATGTGAAGCATAATCCAAGACACCCGATAGGATATGCTGATTCGGGGGAAACAAAGGAGAAGATTTCACCATGAAGAAAACACTCAGTATGCTTCTTGCCGGCGCTATGCTGGCTACGGCGCTGACCGGCTGCGGCGGCTCCGCTTCGAGCAGCTCCGATTCGCAGAACAGCGGCTCTGACAGCACCGCTTCCGGCACTGCCTTCAAGATTGGCGGCACCGGCCCGCTGACCGGCGCGGCTGCTATTTACGGCAACGCCTGCAAGAACGGCGCACAGATCGCAGTTGACGAGATCAACGCTGAGGGCGGCGATATTCAGTTCGAGCTGAACTATCAGGACGATGAGCACGACGCCGAGAAGGCTGTCAACGCCTACAACACCCTGAAGGACTGGGGCATGCAGCTGTCTCTCGGCTCCGTAACCTCCAAGCCGTGCGAGGCTACCGCCGCTGAGAACTACAGCGACCGTATTTTCGCACTGACTCCGTCTGCTTCCACCGTTGCGGTAACCGCAGATAAGGACAATGTGTTCCAGATGTGCTTCGTTGACCCGAATCAGGGCACCGCATCCGCACAGTACATCGCAGAGCAGAAGCTCGGCACCAAGATCGCTGTCATCTGGAAGAACGATGACGTTTACTCCACCGGCATCCACGACAAGTTCGTTGCAGAGGCAAAGACCAAGGGCCTGCAGGTCGTTTCCGACAACACCTTCACCGATGCTTCCGCTAACGACTTCTCCGTTCAGCTGAACGACGCAAAGAGCAAGGGCGCTGACCTGGTATTCCTGCCGATGTACTATCAGCCGGCATCCCTGATCCTGACCCAGGCAAACGCAATGGGCTACGCACCGAAGTTCTTCGGCGTAGACGGCATGGACGGCATTCTGACCATGGAAGGCTTTGATCCCAAGCTGGCCGAGGGTGTAATGCTGCTGACCCCGTTTAATGCAGACGCAACCGATGAAAAGACCGCTTCCTTCGTTAAGAAGTACAAGGAGCAGTTCGGCGAGACCCCGAACCAGTTCGCAGCTGACGCTTACGACTGTGTTTACGCTTACAAGCAGGCACTCGAGAATGCAGGCGCTACGCCGGATATGTCCGCTGAGGACCTGTGCGACAAGATGATCGAGCAGTTCACCTCCATGACCTTTGACGGCCTGACCGGCGAGGGCATGACCTGGGATGAGACCGGTGCCGTATCCAAGTCCCCGAAGGGCATGGTTATCAAGAACGGCGCTTACGTTGGTATGTAAGACAGAACCGTAGGGTTCCAACAGCATAAACGCAAGGGCGAGTGAAGGAGGTCTGGCAGCAGTCCTCCTTTACCGCTATTATAAAGAAGATAGGAGGCGCAGTAATTGAGAATGGAAAATGGAAAATGGAAAATGAATGAGCGCCGCTGCGCGGCGGATTAAATCATCGCGCTATGCGCGATACCTCGTCGTAGCGCGGACGAAACTCGCGCAAGGATAGCGACATTCTCAATTCTCCATTTTCAATTTTCAATTACGCTAACTCGTATCTATTGTTCCTAATTAGAAGAATGGGGTGTTCCAAACCATGAGCTTTTTGAATCATTTGATCAGCGGCATCAGTCTGGGCAGCATCTACGCCATCATCGCACTCGGCTACACGATGGTTTACGGCATTGCAAAAATGCTGAACTTCGCGCACGGCGATGTTATCATGGTAGGCGGCTACATGTGCTTCTGCGCTACCACCTATCTCGGCTGGCCGGCGTGGATGGGCGTTGTGCTGGCTGTTATTGTCTGCACCGCGCTCGGTGTTGTTATTGAGAGACTTGCCTACAAGCCGCTGCGTATGGCGCCGTCGCTGGCGGTGCTGATCACGGCCATCGGCGTTTCGTACTTCCTGCAGAATGCGGCGCTGCTGATCTGGTCCTCCAACCCGAAGACCTTTACCTCGGTCGTTACCGGCGAGGCGCTCAGCCTGTTCGGCGGTCAGATGCAGATCTCCAAGGTGACGCTCGTTGCCATCGCGGCGTGCGTTGTCATCATGGTCGCTCTGATGCTGTTCACCGGCAAGAGCAAGGTCGGCACGGCGATGCGTGCGGTTTCCGAGGACAAGGGCGCGGCCCAGCTGATGGGCATCAACGTCAACACGACCATTTCCATCACCTTTGCCATCGGCTCGGGTCTTGCCGCTATCGCGGGCGTGCTGCTGTGCTCCGCGTACCCGACCCTGATGCCGACCACCGGCTCTCTGCCGGGCATCAAGGCATTCACCGCTGCCGTATTCGGCGGCATCGGCTCGATTCCGGGCGCGTTCATCGGCGGCATTCTGCTCGGCATCATCGAGATTTTCGCCAAGGCGTACATTTCCACGCAGCTGTCGGACGCGATCGTGTTCGCAGTGCTCATCGTGGTGCTGCTGGTCAAGCCGGACGGCCTGCTCGGCAAGCATGTGAGCGAAAAGGTTTAAGGGGGCAGTCATATGAACAAGTTAAAATCCTATGCTGCGTCCAAGCGCGGACGTGACACGCTGCTGTGCTTCGGCATTGTCATTATTGCGTACATCATCGTGCAGGCAGCCATCGCGGGCGGCGGCATCTCCAGCCAGATCAAGGGTCTGCTCGTGCCGATCTGCGCGTATGTTGTCATGGCCATCTCGCTCAACCTGACCGTCGGCATCCTCGGCGAGCTGTCGCTCGGCCATGCGGGATTTATGTCGGTCGGCGCGTTTGCGGGCATTGTCACCACCACCTGTCTGGCGGATGCGATTCCGCTTGCACCGCTGCGTCTGGCTGTCGCCATGGTCGTTGCCGGACTGTTTGCGGCGATTGCGGGTGTCATCGTCGGCGTGCCGGTACTGCGCCTCAAGGGCGACTACCTCGCTATCGTAACCCTCGCCTTCGGTGAGATCATCAAAAACATTGTAAACGTTATGTACCTCGGTCTGGATGATGCCGGTCTGCATTTCAGTCTGGTCAACCAGAATTTCCAGCTGGGCGACGGCGGCAAGATGATCATCAACGGCCCGATCGGCGTATCCGGCGTCACCAAGATCTCCACCTTCACCTCGGGCGTTGTGCTCATCCTCGTTACGCTGTTTTTCGTGCTGAATTTTGTAAACAGCCGCACGGGACGTGCTGTCATGGCGGTCCGCGACAACAAGATCGCCGCTGACTCCATCGGCATCTCCACCTCGCACTACAAGCTGCTCGCGTTCGTGGTCTCTGCGGCGTTCGCAGGCATGGCGGGCACGCTGTACGCGATGAACTTCTCCACCGTTACGGCGGCAAAGTTTGATTTCAACACCTCCATCCTTGTGCTCGTATTCGTCGTTCTCGGCGGTCTGGGCAACATCTGGGGTTCGATTATCGCCGCAACGCTGCTGACGCTGCTGCCTGAGCTGCTGCGCGGCCTGAGCAACTACCGTATGCTCATCTACGCAATCCTGCTGATTGTAATGATGCTGTTCAACAACTCCTCCTTCAAGGTTCGCCTGCTGGAGAAGCGCGCAATGCGTCAGATGGAAAAGGCCGAAAAGGCCGGCGGCAAGAAGGAGGGTGCGTAAGCCATGGCAATGCTGGAAGTTACTTCGCTCGGCATTTCGTTCGGCGGTCTGCGTGCCGTTGACGAGCTGAGCATGAAAATCGAAAAGGGCGGTCTGGTCGGCCTCATCGGCCCGAACGGCGCAGGCAAGACCACCGCGTTCAATATGCTGACCGGCGTGTATCGCCCGACCGACGGCGGCATCCGTCTGGACGGACAGAACCTCATCGGCAAAAAGCCGCATGAAATCTGCAAGCTGGGCGTTGCCCGTACGTTCCAGAACATCCGCCTGTTCTCGCAGCTGAGCGTGCTGGATAACGTAAAGACCGGTCTGCACAACCAGATCACCTACTCGTTCGCAGAGAGTATGTTCCACCTCGGCTCCTACCGCAAAAAGGAGAAGCAGATGGACGAAAAGGCGATGGAGCTGCTGCGCGTGTTCAATCTGGACGGCGCAGCCGACTACAAGGCCGCCAACCTGCCGTACGGCAAGCAGCGCAAGCTCGAGATCGCGCGTGCGCTCGCTACCAACCCCAAGCTGCTGCTGCTCGACGAGCCTGCCGCGGGCATGAACCCGAACGAGACCGAGGAGCTGATGGAGACCATCGAAATCGTCCGCAAGAAGTTCGGCGTAACCGTTCTGCTCATCGAGCATGACATGAAGCTGGTCTCCGGTATCTGCGAGTACCTGTATGTGCTCAACTTCGGCCGTCTGCTCGCGGAGGGCACGCCCAAGGAAGTGCTGAGCAATCCGGAAGTCGTTAAGGCGTATCTGGGCGAATAAGAAAGGAGGAAGCAGTTATGGCAATGTTGGAAGTAAAGGACATCAACGTATATTACGGCCTGATTCATGCACTGCGTGATGTTTCCTTCGAGGTAAACGAGGGCGAGGTCGTGGCGCTCATCGGTGCAAACGGCGCCGGTAAGACCACCACGCTGCACACGGTCACGGGTCTGCTGCCGTCGAAGGGCGGCACGGTGACGTTTGAGGGCAAGGACATTACGCACAAGCCGGGTCATGCGATCGTAAAGCTCGGCATGAGCCACGTTCCGGAGGGCCGCCGCGTGTTCGCGGGTCTGACGGTTGCGGAGAACCTGCGCATGGGCGCGTATACTCGCCCGAAGAATGAGATCCCGGAGTCGCTGAAAATGGTCTACGAGCGTTTTCCGCGTCTGGAGGAGCGTAAAAATCAGGCAGCCGGTACGCTGTCCGGCGGCGAGCAGCAGATGCTCGCAATGGGCCGTGCGCTGATGAGCAAGCCGCGCATCCTGCTGCTCGATGAGCCGTCCATGGGTCTGTCGCCGCTGTTCGTCGGCGAAATCTTCAAGATCATCGAGGAAGTGTCCAAGGCGGGCACCACTGTCCTGCTGGTAGAGCAGAACGCAAAGAAGGCGCTGTCCATCGCGGACCGCGGCTACGTCCTCGAGACCGGCAAGATCGTCAAGACCGGCAAGGCAGCCGACCTGCTGAATGATGATGCCATCAAGAAGGCTTATCTGGGAGAATAAATTTCGGAAATGGAAAATGGAGAATGGAAAATGGAAAATGAATGTGCGGCGCACAGCGCCGATATTAAATAATCGCGCTATGCGCGATACCACAATTCTCCATTCTCAATTCTCCATTCTCAATTATCAATTTATGTAGGGGGTAAATTATGAAACCTTACGTTATTACTATCGCGCGCCAGTACGGTTCCGGCGGCCGCACGGTCGGCAAGATGCTGGCGCGCAAGCTGGGCATTCCGTTCTACAACCGCGAGATCATCACCATGGCGAGTGAGGACAGCGGTGTAAACGCCATGCTGTTCTCGGACGAGCGTCTCAAGGGCGATTTCCTGACGCGCCTGCGCGCGCATTATCACGGCAACGCGCCCGTGCCGAACGACTCGTCCAAGTCTTACCTCAAGGATGAGGCGCTGTTCGCCTATCAGGTGAAGATCATCCGCCGGCTGGCGGATCAGGGTCCGTGCGTTATGATCGGCCGCTGTGCCGACTATATTCTGGCAGGCCGACCGGATGTTGTGCGCGTGTTCGTCCATGCGGACAAGGATTTCTGTCTCGAGCAGGCCATGAAGGTGGACTCGCTGCCGGAGCAGGAGGTCGAGAAGAAGATCGCGGAGATCGACGATTACCGCGCCCGCTACTACAAGCACCACACCGGCCACGACTGGTATGACGCGCGGAATTATGATCTGTCACTCAACAGCGGCGTGCTCGGCTTTGACGGCACGGTTGAAGAGATCATCAAGTATATGGAAGTGCGCGAGCAGTTTCAGAAGTAATAGGGGAGAACCGTCTGTGAGAGCAGGCGGTTTTCTTTTTTGCGTTTGGCGGTTGAAGGGATTTACCGTATGTTTACCACCTGCACATAATTATCCCGCAGGGGCGAACATTGTTCGCCCGCAGCACGACCGGAGCCTGTGCAAGGAACAGCCACACATCCGGTTAACCATAACGTAGGCGCACAATGTGCTCCCCTACGGGATAACGTGTACAGACCGGATAGCAACGGTAAACCACGGCAGGAAAACGGTGCAGATTCGCCCTGAAAAAACTTTTTCAAAAAAATTTGAAAAAAGGGTTGACGAAACGGGGATTCTGTTATATACTAAACAAGTCGTCAGCGATGAGTCATCAAAAACGACAACAACTTAACAAGATGGAGAGTTGGCTGAGTGGTCGAAGGCGCACGATTGGAAATCGTGTAGGCGTGATGAGCGTCTCTAGGGTTCAAATCCCTAACTCTCCGCCATAAAGAGCTGAAACTTTAGTTTCGGCTCTTTTTGCATTACCTGTCGCGAAACTACAGTTTCGCCGACAAGGAGGAACGGACCGTAGGCCGTTCCAAAGTCGTCCGAAAGTTCCGATGCAGAAACTTTCTCCCTCCGGAAGTGAAAAAACCGAGATACATGCTCCCGGTTTTTTCGGATTGCAGAGCAATCCTATTGAATACGCGCTTACGCGCGGGCTGCGAACAGATTTTAACATCCTCTGACTGTGAACAGGGGATGTTTTTTTATTTCCCGGAAAATATTTTTTCGGAGTTGACCATTTGTGGTCAATTTTTTATCCGTTCCGGCGGTAGGGTAAAGGGAGGTGCTCACATGGGCAGAAACAGAAAAGTTGGATTGGACTGGTGGCCGCGCGACATCGGCCTGTACCGCGACCCGAAGCTGAGAGCCGCACGGCAGAAATTCGGCGTGCTCGGGCCGTATGTGTACGAATGCCTGCTCGACATTGCCTACGGCGACAAGGGCTACTACATCGCCTACAGCGGCGAGGGCCGCGAGGACACGCTGTGGCAGCTCCGCGAGTACACCGCCGGACTGGAAAACGTGACGATCGAAACACTGGCCGCCGTAGTCGATCAGCTGGCGGCAAGCGGCTTGTTCCATGCTGCGTTATATGAACGCGGCTTTCTCACATCCAAAAGAATACAGATGGGGTATTTTCTGGCGACCGTGACGCGCAATGCAGTTCCCATCAATTTTGACATTTGGCTTCTCACCGAGCAGGAAATGCGGGAGAAGAATCCGAGTGGCAAGTCTTTTGTGCTGCGTGCATTTATTTCCCGCACGGAAAATGCGATTTATCGTACGGAAAATGCGATTTATTGTACCGAAAATCCACAGAGCAGAGAAGAGCAGAGAACAGAAGAGCAGAGGACAGTAGAGCAGAGCAGACCAGAGAAGAGAAAGCAGTTACGGCTGATTCTGGTCTGACGACCGAACTGGAAGAAAAACTGAATTGTAAGTTTGACCATAATTTCTGTCTGGAGCTGCGCAGGCTGCAGAACAAGGGTATGCAGCGTGAGGTGTTCTTAGATACCGCCCGACAGACGGCTGAGAATGCACCGCGCAATCCGGCAGGGTATTTCCGCACGCTGCTGCAGAACTGCGAGCGTGACGGCATTCTCACCGCTGAGGATATGCAGAAACGGGCAAAGCCCGCACCGGCGCAGCCTGCAATCGGGCCATCGAGCGAACAGCTGTCCGCGTTCGATCAGGAATGGTACGAGCGGGTCAAGCGGTACACAAGGGAAAAGGCGGTGCCGTCATAACCCTTTTCAACCGCGCCCGTGTCTGCTATAATGAGACAGACAAGAGAGGTGATTAGGATGGGCTACATTCGCCGTCCTGCGTATTACAAGGCATTCCGGTGCATCGGCTCGGACTGCACGGAAAACTGCTGTATCGGCTGGGAGATCGACGTAGACGAGGATTCCCTTGCGTACTACGAGACCGTTCCCGGCGATTTTGGTGAGCGTTTGCGCGCGAGCATTGCGCCTGCGGACGCGCAGACCGGAGAGCCGGCGCATTTTCGTCTGGACGCCGAGGAGCGGTGTCCGCTGCTGAACGACTGCAACCTGTGCGAGGTGCTGCTTCACTTAGGTGAGGACAAAATGGCGCAGATCTGCACCGACCACCCGCGGTATTACGAGTGGTTTTCGGACGGCCGCGAGGACGGTCTCGGCTTGTGCTGTGAGGCTGCCGCCGAGTTGATACTCGCGCAGACCGGCGCACCGGCGTTTGACGTGACCGAGGCGGACGGCGTATCCGAAACCGGCACGGAGGCCGAAACCGAACTGGAGAACGTGCTGTTTTCCATGCGCGATGCGCTGTTCCGGCTGGCGTGCGAGGACGCGCCGTTCGATGACAAGGCCGACAGGCTCTACCGCACGGCAAAGGCGCAGCAGGAGCAGTACGACGACCTGCTGTTCCCGTTCCCCGAGGACGAGGATGCAGACGAGACGGACGAGGACACGGCTTCGTGGTCGCAGGCGTTCTGGCGGGAGAGCACGCTCACGAGCCTGCTCGAGCTGCTGCTCGGCTTTGAGATCAACAAGGACGACTGGCGCACGCTGCTGACCGGCGCAAAGGCGCGCCTGCCGGAGATTATCGCCCGCAGAGAGGCGTTTTTGCAGGCGTATCAGGGCAAACGCCATGAATACGATAACCTGCTGACGTACTTCATGTACCGGCACTTTATGAAGGCGCTCGGAGACGACGCCGTGCAGGACAAGGTGCAGCTGGCGCTCGTGAGCACGGCGGTTATTCAACTGCTCGATGTGTACGAGTGGCTCGCCAAGGGCGAGGTCACGCACTGGGCGCAGATCTGCATCTGCAAGGCGTACTCGCGCGAGATTGAGTATAACGAGGACAATACTGAGCAGCTTGCCGCCTTTTCCGTCCTTGACGAAATGGAATAAAACAGAACACCGCGGACTGGGGGTCTGCGGTGTTTTTGTTTTGCGGTGCTGAACCACAGCGGGAGGGATTCGCCCCTGACGGGGCGGCAGCGTCGCGGCACCCGCCGCGGGGGCAAAAAGGAAGGGACACCTGCGGTTTCCCTTCCTCT
>OLPL01000572.1_pt1 | contig 27134 bp, 14 predicted proteins | sample 1673211 | NCBI WGS metagenome assembly OLPL01 (sample SAMEA3136766, study PRJEB25190) | human gut metagenome | reverse complement strand
TTTTTCAAGCAGAAGACGGCATACGAGATGGAGGACGGAGTAGACTATGTACCGGCCGATACCAATGTAGTATTCGGACATCAGTTTGCATCTATAGCAGGTGCAGGCCCAATCAACGGACCAATTCAGGCAGCTATTTTCGGATGGCTTCCGGTTCTGCTTTGGATCTTGGTTGGTGGTGTATTCTTCGGCGCTGTTCAGGATTTTGCATCTATGTATGCATCTGTTAAGAACAAAGGACGTACAATCGGTTACATTATTGAAGAGTATATTGGAAAATTAGGAAAGAAATTATTCCTGTTATTCTGCTGGCTGTTCTGTATTCTGGTTGTTGCAGCATTTGCAGATGTTGTAGCCGGAACATTTAACGGATTCAATGCAGATGAAGCCGGAAAGATTACAAAAGTAGTTGCAAACGGAGCTGTAGCAACAACTTCTATGTTATTTATCATTGAAGCTGTCGGACTTGGAATGTTCCTGAAATATACAAAATTCAACAAATGGGTAAACACAGCAGTAGCAATTGTATTATTAGTATTAGCAGTAGCACTTGGACTTCATTTCCCGGTATACTTAAGCCTTGGAACATGGCATGTTATCATTTTTGTATACATCCTGATCGCCAGTGTGGCACCGGTATGGGCATTGCTTCAGCCGCGAGATTATCTGAACAGTTACCTGTTGATCTTCATGATCATTGGAGCAGTTATTGGTGTATTTGTATCAAATCCATCCTGCAACCTGAAAGCATTTACAAGCTTTAATGTTGACGGACAGTATATGTTCCCAATCTTATTCGTAACAATCGCATGTGGTGCAGTTTCCGGATTCCATTCACTGGTATCTTCCGGTACTGCTTCTAAACAGATCAAGAATGAGAAAAACATGCTTCCTGTATCTTTCGGAGCAATGTTAATGGAGAGTATGCTTGCAGTTATAGCACTGATCGCAGTTGCTTCTTTTGCAAAAGGTGAAGCAGCAGCACAGGGATTGACAACACAGCCACAGATTTTTGCGGGAGCAATCGCAAACTTCCTGTCAGTGGTTGGTTTACCACATAGCCTTGTATTTACACTTATCAACCTTGCAGTATCTGCATTTGCACTGACATCACTTGACTCTGTAGCCAGAGTAGGACGTCTTTCTTTCCAGGAATTCTTCCTTGATGACGATGTAGATCAGGACAACATGAGTCCGTTCTTAAAAGTAGTAACAAATAAATATTTTGCAACCATCATTACTTTAGTACTTGCTTATCTGCTTACAAAAGTCGGATATGCAGAGATCTGGCCACTGTTTGGTTCAGCAAACCAGTTATTATCTGTACTTGCACTGGTAGCCTGCGCTGTATTCTTAAAGAAAACAAAACGTCAGGGATTCATGCTCTGGGGACCAATGGTATTTATGATGGCAGTTACATTTACAGCACTTAGCATGACAATCGTTAAATTAAGCAAAGCATTCATGACAACCGGACTGGATGTTGGAAATACTTTACAGCTTATCTTTGCGGTATTACTGCTGATTCTTGGTGTACTTGTAGCTATTCAGGGAGTGAAGAAATTGCTTGAAAAACCGGACGATAGGAAAGCGACAGCTTAGAGTTTGAGCATAGAGATTGAATGAAATTAAGGAAAATATGTACTTTCCGGTAAAGAAATAGTTAAAAAATAAAAAGGCGAGGCATGACTCTTAAGAATCGTGCCTTGCCTTTTCTCTTATTTCTTCATTTTTTCTCTTGCTATGGAAACGAAAAGTTCTTTATTCTCTGATTTACCCGAAATTCTTCTTCCATAATTCGTCTAATTTATCCAGAGCATCGGATAATTGTGTCTGTTGTTCACTGTTCAAACCATTGATTACCATATCTTCTTCCAATCCCCAACTGTCGAGATCATCTGCAATCTGTCCGGCGCGTGCACCGCAGCGGATCAGCTTCCGGACAAGAGTTTCTTTCGTTGCTGTCTCAGCAATTCCGTGAAGAGCGCGTCCCTTTGCACAGCTTAATGCATTGATCGGACAGGCGTTCTCACAGCCTGTGCAATGTTCTTCTGTAGTTGCCATTCTATTTCCCTCGTTTCTTAAAAATCATGTTTATATTTTAACGTATAATATAAAACTTGTAAATTATATATCCACAGCATCTCTGCGTTACAAATCTTTGTATTGCAGTGTTATAAGTTGAGAAATTTTCAATGATGATTGAACGTATAAGTGAAAGGATTTTTCTTTTTCGGTCTTTATATAAGTATCAGATTTGGTACGAAAAGGAGGTAGTTTATGAGGAAACGAGCGTGGAAGAGGATTATAAGCACGCTGCTGATCGTTTGTATGCTGGCGGGCGTAGCGCCGGTGACGCAGATGCAGCAGGTGGAAGCATTTGACATCTTAGGAATTGTTGAGAGAATGGGCTGCGTTGTCCGCGGCGGAATGAATGCATATGAGACAGCGAAAAAAGAAGACTGGGATGCAGGAAAAGCATTTTTCGGTACGTTTAAAAATATCGGAAAAGAGATATTAGGACTTAACAATAATGAATCGCCGGGAAGTACGGTTATTGTAAATCAAGTGGATTTAAGCGAGGTACAATCCGAACTTGCCAGTATCCAGAGCTCTCTTGATAAGCAGAGCATTTCCCTGAATAAGCTGGAAAGCGATATGCAGAAGAATACGGAGGAAATCAAAGGTCAGATTGAAGCTCTTGGTAAAAAGATTGATCAGACAGATCAGAAACGAAGTTATGAGGACTATCTGAATGACTATTTTAAATTTTATAATAAGTTTCTGGAAGCAACCGCACGCTGTGAAACTACGCTGAAATCAGCTTATACGGAAGACCCATCACAGGGAGAAAAGAAAGATGAAATTATAAAAAATGCGTATGACAGAGTGTATGAACTGAAAGGTATCGAATATACCGGTGATTATTATTCGTTGATGAACAACATGGGAAAATATATCCAGGGAAAATATGAGAAGACGAATCCGGGATCAGTCATTGATATCTTATGTGCATATTATAAGCTGGCAGGCTACAGCGACAGCCAGATCGCGGAGGCAACTAAACAGTTTGTAGCGCAGACGTATTACAGCTATTGCCTGGCAAATTACTATTATATGGCACTGATCTTATATCAGAATACTTATATCAGACAAAATAATCTGGGCAGCTATCAGGTAGGGCATGATATCCTGTTGTCAAAGTCCGAGATCAAGAATAATTTAAAGACGGTACTGGAAACGAATGTAACAACGACAGCCCAGATGTTCTATGATCTGAATAAACATTTCTGTTCGGTGGAAAATCAGAAAGTGTTATATCAGGGAGATGGTGGTACAACGAACCGTACGTTGAAGGACAGCCAGATGGATGTGGAACCGAGCTCTTCCGCTTCTCTGCCGGAGTCAGAACAGATCCTGGATGCGTATTTTGGAAGCAAGTACAGCAAGATATTTGGAAATGTATGTAAATACAGTTATGAAACATCTGACAATCAGGTTCAGGTGGACGGTAATAAACTTACATTTAATGAGAATCTGGCAGAAGGCAAAGAGATTAAAGTGGATATGTACTGTACTGTTTCCGGGAATACTTCGGAAGAAGTTTCAGAAAAAATTCCGGAGAATCAGAAGATCAAACTACACACATATACATTTACCATTAAAGCGGGGAAATTATCCGGTGGATATGGAACTGTGGAGTATCCGTATGTGATTAAAACGCTTGGTGACTATGATAAATTTTCAAGGGGCGAAGAATTCTCGAATGCAATAATATCACTGGAAGCAGACCTGGATTTTTCAACGACATTATTTAATCCGGTATCTCGTGAGTTTACTGGACAGTTTTTTGGAAACGGACATAAATTTTCGAATATTGATATAACAGGTATATCCTTTTATGGAATGTTTACCAATCTTTCCGGGGCGGTACAGGATCTGATCATTGAAAAAGAAAATCTGAATCCACAAGGTGTAAGTGGTGGTATTTACAGAATAGGAGTTATCGCAGATAAAGTAAATAAAAGTGGAAGAATTGAAAGGTGTGAAGTTGTAGACAGTAAGATTATATTTACACCGGGAAATAGCGGAAAAGTATATGTCGGTGGTATTGCCGGCATGGTGAATGGTGGCAGTATAACCGGATGTATTACAAGAAATGTAGCTATGAATATAGGATCTCCAAATGGAAGTGTCAAAGGTAACGTTGGTGGACTTGTTGGATATATGGATAACAGCGGAACACTTACCTATAGTGGACGAGAGGGAGGCGAGATTGTAAACTGGTGTACGGATACGGAATCGCCGGGAAGCTATACAGGAGGACTGATCGGAAGTGCATACAGTAAGTCTAAAATGAATAATTGCTGGAGCTTCCGGAAAACAGAGAAGACTTCAGATTATGCATACAACGGATTGTTTGGCACATTCGTAGGAATGAGTTCGGGTCTGACAGCGGATAATTGCATTGTTTATTCTGGAACAGATGCGGATGAATCCAATTATACGGGAAATACATCTGCAAAGGTAGAGCAAGGAAATGCACCACAGGTTCGTAAAGAAGAGAATTTTAATTGTGATAAAATTGGTTACGGAGGCGCAGGCTATCTGACGAACGACAGCAGTACAGGCAATCCACTTCGTCTGAAACCACTGGAGCTGATCCTGAACACGGACAGTGTGAAAAAGAATTATTATTACGGTGAAAAGCTGAGACTGAACGGTTTAACAGTAACTTTAAAACGAGGCAGTACTTCTATTATGGCAGTCGGCTTATATGATGTGGATACGACATTTTCTTCGGACAAAACCGGCACACATACAGTAAAAATATCGGTAGGTAATTTAAATAGCAGTTTCCAGGTTACCGTAGCAAAGAAGCCACACCATTTCCAGCAGTCTGTGAAAGCTGCAACCTGTACAGAGAATGGAGTTACCTCTTATAAATGTACAGACGCAGGCTGTAACGAAACGCTGAAGGAACAGACCAAATCGGCGCTTGGACACGATATGACAAAACATGAAGGAACTCCGGCAACTTGCCAGAAAGATGGCGAAAAGACCTACTGGAAATGTAATCGCTGCAAAAAGCTCTTCCTTGACAAAGAAGGAAAAGAGAGCGTTACACAGGAACAGCTCGTAATACCGAAGAGTGATGAACATGCATGGAGTGACTGGGAGTTTATCGGTGAGGGTAAACATAAACGTCACTGTACTACGGAAGGATGTACGGCGGTAGAAGAAGATAACTGCACCACAGATGCACCGAAGGAAAAAGTAACAAAGGCAACGACTTCCAAAGACGGAAAAGTTGAAAAGAAGTGTTCGGTTTGTGGAAATGTATTTTCTTCTGAAGTCCTTCCAAAAGCATCCGGTATCAAGATCGCTGCAACATCTTATACCTACAACGGCAAAGTGAAAACACCATCCGTAACAATAAAGAACAGCAAAGACAAGACACTTGCAAAAACAGAGTATTCCATAGCTTATGCGAAGGGACGCAAGAATGTCGGAAGTTATACCGTTACGATCACACTGAAGAATAATTACAGCGGAACAGTGAAGAAGACATTTAAGATCGTTCCGAAGACAACAAGCATTTCCAAACTGACAGCAGGTAAGAAGAAGCTGACTGTGAAGTGGAAAAAACAGGCGACACAGACGACCGGATATCAGTTGCAGTACGGAACATCGTCTAAGTTCAAGGGTGCAAAGACCGCGACGATCACGAAGAATAAAACAGTGAGCAAAGCGATTTCCAAGTTAAAAGCAAAGAAGAAATATTACGTAAGAATCCGCACTTATAAAACGGTAAAAGTAAACGGAAAATCTGTGAAACTTTATTCTGCATGGAGCAAAGCAAAATCGGGGCTTACAAAATAAATAAGAAATAAAATGTGGAAAATCCTTTTATTTACCTGCGGGTAAGTGAAGGGATTTTCCTTTTGACTGGGGAAAACTGTTGTAACTGGCAATTGTTAAAAAATCGAATCACAATCAGTAAGGGGCTGTCTCTTCTTCTGTCACAGGAATGATCATATTTTCAAAAGCGTTTACCATCTTCGGATGCTGGATGAGAAAATGGATCGCAGGAGCTTTCTCTTTAGATACCATGACATATTTCCCGCGAAGAATACAGATCTGAATGTTGCGGAAGGCAGGCGAGGAATTTGGCTTTACGTGGTACAGAGGATGTTTTTCGTGGTATTCTTGCAGCAGATGTAGATGAGTCTGATATTCTTCCCATGTATAAAAGACATCTTTTTCCAGAAACATACCGGAAAGAGATAAAGTCATCGGATATTTTGCAAATTCCTCTTCTGTCAGGAGTGGTATTTCTTCTGTAACCGGGCTGTGAGCCAGGAGCTCTTCTGAAAAATCTCTGGAAGATCGTACATAATCTATGATCTGAGCCTGTTCGTCCGGTGTTAACTGGTTGTGAGCCAGAATCTGTTTCAGAAGCCCATCTGTCATTGTGTAAAGTGACAGAGAAGAGAGAATATAATGCCGCTCTCCGTGCGTATGTGTGTTCTGCAGACGGAAATTCTGGAAGTCCTGAGCCTGTTCCAGACGGTAGATCTTCATAAGCGGAGATGCCTTGGAGAGAAGTCTGTCCGCGCGTTTGCGGTAATGTGCAACTTCTTCTTTGTTTTTTGTAAGGTAATAGCGCCCTTCGCTGTGATAGCCACAGATTGCTTCGCCGGAGAGCGCAGCAGTGCCGGAGACTTTTAAAAAATGAGAAAATATATTTCCGGGCGATCCTTTCAGGTAATAAGGAGAAATCTGTCCGGTCATATACATTGGAATCCAGCTCTCCAGACCAAGCATCATATCTTCAAAGGAACGGTCAAGGTTATGGATCTGGTTGAGATGCAGTCCTTTTTTTAACATCATTGCCATACCGAACATCCATTTTTTTGGAAATTCCGGATCTTTTGCCATCTCGCCCATAGGCATATCGCTGTACATGACAACGGGTTCCACAGATTTTGAAAGCACGGTTGCTTTTAAGAAAGCGAGTTCGCTGTCCATCATTTCTTTTAATCCGTAATAACTCCGGGAAGTCGGAAACTGGAAAGGTGCAGTCGGAACCTTCATCTCATCAAAATGAATGGCGCGGATATATTCGTTGAGATCAAACTGTTCCAGTTTTTTCAGAAAATCTGCCATATAATTCTTCGAAGGCTGCGTCTGATTGGTCAGCCAGTGAAAAAGAGAAGTTCTGTAAATGTCTGGATCTTTAAACGCATCTGCATCACATCCGATCAGAGCGGCTATCTGCGACTTCTGTGAGACATTCTGATATTTATGCGTAACAAAGTCGGTGATTTTTGTTGCAAATTCTTGTGGATCTGCCGGTTTACGCTGTCCATTCCGAATGCGTGAAATGTAGGAAGCATCATAATTCAGCGCACGGGAAAGTTCGGATACATTCAACGAGAGTGTATTTAACAAATAGTTAAAATTTGTCTGCAACCGGTGGATATCTACAAATGTATTCTCAGAAAATATGGATAACGTTTCGGAAATGGCAGACTCTGTAAGAGAAGAGATGCATTTTTCCTGTGCAAGTCCGGAAAGACCAGCAATCAGTTTGTTATAATTTTCTGAGTCCCATTGCGGAAGCCGGTCACCGGAACGATAGCGGCTGATCGTAGCAGCAGAAAGTCCGCTTGCCTGCGCCAACTCTTTGGAAGTACAGCCTAACTGTTCTATGTATTCGTTTAATTTTTCTTTAAAATCCATATGCGATTCCTCCGGTAAATTGATAATTATATTGCTGTTTTCCGAGAAATACAGCTCCTGATATTGTAGTTATTTTTAGTATACAATAGATAATCTTATTTACAACAGAATAGTTTCCAAATTGGCATTGCCAGAAAGGAAATACAGTAGATAGAAAAAAATCCGGCTTGATATAATGAAAACGGGAAAATTATGTAGAAACAAAAAGTGAGGTTTTGCGTATGAAAAAGAAACAAATAGAACGATTAGGCAAATGCGTGCTTGGCGGTGTGCTTGCAATTACAATGATGGCGTCATTAATGCCAGGAATGAGCGAAGTAAAAGCGGACGAAAAGGCATCGATGCAGAATGTCCGGGAGGCAGATGAGATCTCCGCAGAGAAGATCGGGCATCTGATGGGAGATGATAATTCAGAAAATGCGAAGCATCTGATCATGCCGGATGAATATTTTTATATTGATCCGGAGCTTAAGGTGACACATGATACCAGAACAGATGGCGTTCCTTATGTAACACTGACATTGCTACGTGCAAGATTAGAACTTGAAGAGCTGCGTGCCTATGATTCCAAGCTGATACGAAGCAAGCTGGATACAAGCAAGATTATAACAGATGCAAGTGATCCGGTGCTTACGAATACGTATAATATCTGGAAAATGGGTGAAAATTCACTGTCAGAGTCCGTGAAAAAAAGTGTGGATATGGATATCATGTCAATATCACCTATAGGCTACAGAAACAAGACAGGTTTGCCATGCATTGTGGAAGCGATCCGGGGGAGCGGCTTTGATTTTGTAAGTGAAGTAAAAGACAGTGCAGGACTTACAGTCGCAAATACGGTCGAGAATACATGGAGCGGCTGTACGCTTCGTTTCTTTGAGCCATATTATTTGCTGATATATAAAGATGTGACGGAAGAAGAATCTAAAAATTTTCCGGATCGCTATTATATAAAAAGAGAAAAACAGGAAATAAGACTCCCGGCAATCGTAAGACCCGGATTTCATTTTAAAGAGTGGAGCGGAGGATTGTATTTCGCAGATAAGAAGCGAGATGGCAGTGACACGGTTTATACATTTGACTGGGAAAATAATATAGAAAAGGCAACGTACAACTGGGGTGATGAGGAACTGTATCCGGTTTTTGAGGAAGGTGATACCATCACATTCCATGGAAATGGCGGGACTATCGATGGTAAAGAACAGATCACTTATGAACTGGATCAGGAAAGTGATAATTTCTTTGATATCGGGAAATATGTACCGAAGAGGAAGGGATATACATTCCTTGGCTGGTGTTATAAACCGACGGCATATTATGACAGTCTGATTAAAGATACCAGTAATTATGACTGGGTAAGGAAATGTACGGATAATGGTTTTGACCGGAATCTATATGCAAAATGGGCAGAAGACAGTGATGAAGAACTAGAGACAAAAGGCTATAAACTGGATGAAAAAACAGGTGCGCTTACGATTATTACAGATCAGGGGATGCTTGGATGGAATACGCTTTGCAATGAAACAGATGATAAGTGTAAAGAAAAAGTCAAATCCATTACCATAGGCGGAGATGTAAAAGAGATTGACAGCTGGATGTTTACAAACTGTGAAAATCTGGAAAATGTGAAACTATCTTCAAAAGTGCGGGGAATTGGAAAATATGCATTTTATGGATGCAAGTCTTTAAAGAATGTGGAGATGCCAGGGGTGTCTTCGATTTATGACAGTGCATTTGAAGAATGTTCGTCTCTTGTAAAAGTGACATTTCCGGACACAATACAGGTTATCAATAATGAAGTGTTTAGAAATTGTTCTGCTTTAAAAGAAGTGGTATTTGAAAAAGAAGAACAACCACCGTATTTGCGAATCTATTCCAGTGCATTTGAAGGATGTCATAAAGATCTGACCATCCGGGTAAAAACTTCGCTCCTGAAGGAATTTAAAGAGGAAATCCTGCCGGATTTTGCAGATAAAATTACAGACGAAGCAGGTTCCATACCGACACCGGATCCTGAAGAACCGTGTGCAGGAGGACATCAGACAGAAAATATTCTTACAAAAGCAACTTTAAAAACGGATGGTAAGATAGAAGAGCGTTGCAAGATATGTAAGAAAGTGATTGGAACAAAAACAATTGCAAAGATTGCAGATGTAAAACTTTCCGGAAACAGTTATGTATATGACGGCAAGACGAAAACACCATCCGTAACAATAAAGAACAGCAAAGACAAGACACTTGCAAAAACAGAGTATTCCATAGCTTATGCGAAGGGACGCAAGAATGTCGGAAGTTATACCGTTACGATCACACTGAAGAATAATTACAGCGGAACAGTGAAGAAGACATTTAAGATCGTTCCGAAGACAACAAGCATTTCCAAACTGACAGCAGGTAAGAAGAAGCTGACTGTGAAGTGGAAAAAACAGGCGACACAGACGACCGGATATCAGTTGCAGTACGGAACATCGTCTAAGTTCAAGGGTGCAAAGACCGCGACGATCACGAAGAATAAAACAGTGAGCAAAGCGATTTCCAAGTTAAAAGCAAAGAAGAAATATTACGTAAGAATCCGCACTTATAAAACGGTAAAAGTAAACGGAAAATCTGTGAAACTTTATTCTGCATGGAGCAAAGCAAAATCGGGGCTTACAAAATAAATAAGAAATAAAATGTGGAAAATCCTTTTATTTACCTGCGGGTAAGTGAAGGGATTTTTCTTTTACAAAAAAAGCTTGACTTAACGCTAGCTTGAGGCGCTAGAATAATTCTGGTAATTCAAAGAAAGGGAATTTTTTACAATGTATAATATAGAGTTGACTTTAAGTAATGTTATGATTATGTTGTGGAAAATAATAGATGCAATGAATAAAAGGTGGAAATAAAATGGATAAAAAGGCTGCAATTGATAATGTACAAAAAGAACTCTTTGCCATGCAGGACACCGGGTATCGGGATTTCCATATGAAACTGATGCCTACGGTAGATCCGGAGCGTGTGATCGGAGTAAGGACTCCGGCACTACGTGCATTTGCAAAAAAGTATGGAAAGACAGAAGAAGCAAAACAGTTCGTAGAAGTATTGCCACATCAGTATTATGAAGAGAATAATTTACATGGACTTCTGCTGGAACAGGGGAAAAATTACGAAAAATGTGTAAAAGATCTGGATCGTTTTCTTCCCTATGTGGATAACTGGGCGACCTGTGATCTTCTGGCCGTGAAAATCGTAAAGAAACATCTGGATCTATTTATTAAAGAGGTTTACCGTTGGATGGAATCGGAGCATACTTATACGATCCGTTTTGGGATAAATATGCTGATGCGCTATTATCTGGAAGATGAATTTAAGCTGGAATATCCGGAAAAAGTTGCAGCTATCCGGTCGGAAGAATACTATGTCAACATGATGCGTGCCTGGTATTTTGCAACTGCGCTGGCGAAGCAGTATGAAGCAATTATTCCTTATCTGGAAGAGAAGCGGATGGATACGTGGACGCACAATAAGACAATCCAGAAAGCGATCGAGAGCTACCGGATAACGCCAGAACAGAAGGTATATCTGCGGACGTTGCGTGTGAAAAAGTAAATATTTTAACCTATAAGTTTTTCTTCTTTTGGTATATGTTTTCAATATTGGAAATTATCGGATTAAAGCGATAAAATCAATTATATCAGCTGCCGGGGAGGGGAATACCGGCGCGTAACAAGAGAAAAGAGAGGTTAAAAAGAAATGGAGACAAAGAAAAAGGGATTTCCTACGGCATTCTGGACATGTGCCGCAACCGAGATCTTTGAGCGTCTGTCTTACTATCTGGGACGTTCACTGATCCTGATTTTCGCAACAGCAACCGTAGCAACAGGAGGACTTGGACTGTCCGACACTGTTGCAGCAAATATGCAGTCGAACTTGACCGCATTTTCTTATCTGCTTCCGTTATTCGGAGGAATCGTAGTTGACCGTTATATCGGTGCAAAATATACGACACCGGTCGGTATGATGATTGCCGGAGTCGGATATTACATGGGTTCTGTGGCAACAACAGCAACTGGTGTTTACGCCATGATCTTCCTTGTAAGTTTAGGTCTTGCGTTATTTAAAAACGGACCGATCATCGGACGAGTTATCACTGAAAAAGAGCAGATGGACCCGGCGTTCGCTATGCGTTACACACTTGTAAATGTCGGTGCATTCATAGGTACTTTCCTTGTAGGTATTCTTTACAAAGATGTATTTGCAAAAGACGGAGTATTAGGATTTGCTCCTTGCTTTAAAATTGCAGCACTGATCATGTTCCTTGGAGCATGCTGGTATTTCTTCGTATGCTGGCGTTTCCTCGGAGATGTTGGAAAACGTCCGTTCAAGAAGACAAAGACACAGGAAGAGCTTGCAATTGATGCAGAAAAAACAGTAGAAGAGAAAAAAGAGACGAAAAAAGAGCCACTTACTACGATTGAGAAAAAACGTATCGGTGCGATCCTTATTGCATCTCTGTTCTCCATTATTTTCTGGATCTTCTGGTATCTTGGATACCTTCCGGTATATTATTACTGGGCAGATAACATGAACTGGGTAGTTGCAGGCTATGAAGTTCCATCTACATGGTTTGATGCAGCAAACTCAATGTTCTGTGTAATCTTAGGACCTGTGACAGCAGCACTCTGGAGAAAGCTGGCTGCAAGACCGCAGGGAGACATGAGTCTGTTCAGAAAGACCGGACTTGGAATTGCGATCATCGGACTTGGATACATCTTCTATGCAGTAATTGATATTGCAAGAGGCGGACACAAAGCAAGCGTATTATGGCTGATCGTATTCGCATTCCTTCTGACACTTGGAGAGATGTTCTTCTCACCACTGGGACATTCATTCATCAGTAAATATTCCCCAAGCCGTTACCTGGCGCTGATGATGTCTATGTGGGGATTTGCAACATTTATCGCAGCTAAGAGCTACGGTCCGGTATATGGAATCTTATTTGGTGGAAATATTCCATTCAAGACAGCATGTATCGGAATTGCCGTTGTATCTTTTGTGGCAGCAGCAATTATGATCGCGTTAGACAAACGATTATCCGCGTTAGTAGATTAATAATGAATTTTATGAGCTATATATTTCGTGCAGAATTATATAGCTCATGTAATATAACAGAAAAGAGGTATGTTTCATGGGAGTAAAAGAAAGACTTAGTTGTCTCAGAAAATTAATGGAAGAAAAAGGAATTGACTTTTATGTAATTCCGACTGCAGATTTTCATCAGAGTGAGTATGTAGGAGAATATTTCAAGGCACGTAAATATATGACTGGATTTTCCGGATCTGCAGGAACAGCTGTAATCTCAAAAGACTGGGCAGGAATGTGGACAGACGGAAGATATTTTATCCAGGCGGCAAAACAGATGGAAGGTACAACCGTAGAGCTTATGAAAATGCGTGAGCCGGGAGTTCCGACTATCGAAGAATATTTAGAAGAACACCTGCCGGAAAATGGTGTGATCGGATTTGATGGACGTGTTGTATCTATGGGAGAAGGTCTTGGATATGAGACAATTGCTCGAAAGAAAAACGGAGGAATTGTTTACGAATATGATCTGGTAGATCAGTTCTGGGAGGATCGCCCGAAACTTTCTGAAGAGCCTGCATTTATTCTTGAGGAGAAATATGCAGGAGAATCCGTAGCTGATAAATTAAAGAGAATCCGTGAAGTAATGAAAGAAGAAGGAGCAGATATACATATTCTTACAACACTGGACGATATCTGCTGGACTCTGAACATGCGTGGAAATGATATTGATTTCTTCCCAATGGTATTGTCTTATGCAGTCATTACAATGGATGAAATGTTATTATATATTGATGAGAGAAAATTATCTGATGAAATGAAAGCTATTTATGCAAAAGATGGTGTTACAATTCATCCGTATAATGCAATATATGAAGATATGAAACATCTTTCTATAGAAAATACAGCACTTCTGGATGCGTCAAAGACTAATTATGCAATTTATAAGAACATTCCGGAAGAAATGAAAAAAGTAGACACACGCAATCCGGAGATCCTTTTTAAAGCAATTAAGAATCCGGTAGAGATTGAAAATATCCGTAAAGCACAGATCAAAGACAGCATTGCACATGTTCGTTTTATGAAATGGTTAAAAGAAAATGTAGGTAAGATGAAGATTACAGAGATGAGCGCATCTGACAAGCTGGATGAATTGCGTATAGAGCAGGGAAATTTCATCCGTCCAAGTTTTGAACCAATCAGTGCATATGGAGAACATGCAGCACTTTGCCATTACACATCATCAAAAGAGACGGACGTAGAGCTGAAAGAAGGAAATGTATTCTTAACAGATACAGGAGCTGGATTCTACGAAGGATCTACAGATATTACAAGAACCTATGTATTAGGTGAGATCCCGAATATTATGAAAGAGCACTTTACACTGGTAGCAATCAGTAATCTCCAGCTTGCAAGCGCAAAAATGTTAAAAGGCTGCAATGGAATGAATCTGGATATTCTGGCAAGAAAGCCGTTCTGGGATAGAGCATTGAACTTTAATCATGGAACCGGACATGGTATGGGTTACCTGCTAAATATCCATGAAGGACCGACAAATTTCCGCTGGGCATATCGCAAAAATGATACTCACCAGTTTGAACCGGGAATTGTTATTACAGATGAGCCGGGAATTTATATTGAAGGTTCCCACGGAGTCCGTCTGGAAAATGAACTTCTTGTAAAAGAATGGAAGAAGAATGAATATGGAGAATTCCTCTGCTTTGAGACAATCACATACGTACCAATGGATCTTGACGGAATCAAAGCGGACATGATGTCTGAAGAAGAGAAACGTCTTCTGAATGATTATCATGCACTGGTATATGAAAAAATTGCGCCACATCTTAACGAAGAGGAAAGAGAATGGCTGAAGAAATATACAAGAGCGATTTAAGAAAGTTTTTCATATTACAATTAGAATAAATCATTATACATCTTTCAACAAAGCGGGGTTCTTTACGTAAAGTAAAGGACCTCGCTTCTATATATTAGCAAGATATTCAAGAAATTATCTGACATCTTTTTTATGACTATAACAATAATTATGCTATAATAAAAGTGACTTAGTTTACGAAGATTAATTACTTTTTGCTATGACAATGGAGAATGTAAGAACCTGTGATCACAAAATATACAAAAGACCGACAATAAAGATAACGGATGGAAAGTTAGAGTATGGGATTTGGAAAAAAGCAAGTGAAAAAAAGAAAATGGATGAAAGTGGTCTGTCTGATTATTTTTATTCTTATATCGGCGTTATTTCTGGAAGACCGGCTTCTTGATTATGTAAATAACCGGAACATAAGGAATACGTCAGAAGTTCTGCTGGATCAGGTGGCAGGGATCATTGAGAGAAATACAGATGACGAAAAAGAGATGATCCAGTCGTTGAAGGAAGATTATATGGTGCGGGCAAAGGCGGTAGCATATATTCTGGATGCAAATGAGAAGACAGAGCATGATGTGCCGGAACTACAGAAGATCGCGAAGCTGATGTCTGTCGATGAAGTGCATCTGTTTGATAAGAGCGGTAAGGTTTACAGCGGAACGGTGCCGAAATACTACGGATATAATTTCAGCTCCGGCAAGCAGATCGCATATTTTAAACCAATGTTGAAAAACAAAAAGCTTACGATGTGTCAGGATGTGACACCGAATACATCAGAAGGAAAGAAGATGATGTATGCGATCACATGGAATGATGCAGGAACCCGTATGATCCAGGTAGGTGTAGAGCCGGTGCGTCTTCTGGAAAAACTGAAACGAAATGAAATAAAATCCGTTGTCAGCAATATGCCGGTGTATGAAGGAATCGACATCTATGTAGCAGACAGAAAAAGCGGAAAGATCTATGGTGCAACGGATTCCAGAAAGATTGGCAATAAACTGAAACAGTTAAAAATCAGCAAGAGCAGAAGTGTTTCACGGAATATCGACGGCTATACAGTCGGAGTGGTATATGATATGACACATCTTAACGGAAGTAATGCAGTGGCAATGCTGAGTGTGATGTTGTATCTGCTTATTGCAACGATTATACTTCTGATTATGATCGCAAGAGTATTGAGAATAAACAGGGAAAAGGAAGAGCAGTATGCAGTGCTGGCAACGATGGCAGGGCTCAACCACAGTATGTATGTGATCAAACTTAGGGAAAATAAGATCATGCGTTATGGCGGAGCTGAAATCGGTGAAGAAAATATAGAAGGAAGTTATTATCAAGATGCAGATGTGCGTCTGCGTGCGCTTCTGGAAAATAGAACCGTAGAAGAGTACCGGGAGGCAGCAGGAGAATTTGTAGATCTGCATACACTTCCTGAACGAATGGAAGGAGAGAAATATATATCCGGAGATTTTATAGGAACAACGCTTGGCTGGTTCCAAGCATCGTTTATTGCGATTCAGCAGGATAAAGAACAACGTCCGGTGAGTGTAATATTTGCGGTGCGAAGTATTGAATATGAAAAACGGAAAGAAGAGCAGCTGCTCCGGTCATCCACTACAGACGAGCTGACAAGATGCTATAACCGGCGTGCCTATGAGCAAGATATAAAGAAACTGACAGCAGATAAGAAATTCCTGTATCTGTCCGCGGATGTAAATGGTCTGAAAGCGGTCAATGACCGGCTGGGACATGCCGCCGGAGATGAGTTGCTCTGCGGTGTTGCAGGCTGCATGAAACAGAGCTTTGAAGATTATGGAAAAGTCTACCGTATCGGCGGTGATGAATTTGTCACAATCCTGTTTACAGATGAGGAACAGTTTGGGAGTATTAAGCAGAATTTTGATTTGCTTGTGGATAACTGGTCCGGTGACACAGTGCCACATATGAGTGTCTCCTGCGGAGCAGTCTGGAGTGATGAACGGCAGTGGGAGTCTGTCCGTGAAATTGCGAAGCTCGCAGACCAGCGGATGTATGAGAAGAAAGCGAAGCATTATGCGAGACGGAAGAGCGATTTCCAGAACTGGATGTATAAGAGATAGGGCAGTAGAAAAAGTGGGAAACGTGTAGAAGCAAAGGAGAGAACGCAATGCCAAAAGGAACGAATCAGAAATTCAAACTCTATCGTCTGGCGCAGATCATGCTGGAGCGGACAGACGAAGAGCATTATATTACAATGCCGGAGATTATGGAGGCACTGAAAGAATACGATATCACTGCGGAGCGTAAGAGCATTTACGCGGATCTCAGGGATCTGGAGACATTTGGGATCGATGTGGAGGGAGAACAGGTCGGAAACCGTTATCACTATCATGTGGTGAACCGCCCATTTGAGATGCCGGAGCTGAAGCTTCTGGTGGATGCGATTCAGTCTTCCAAATTCATTACCGCAAGAAAGACGAATGATCTGATTCGCAAACTGGAGACGTTTGTCAGCAGATATGATGCCATGAAATTGCAGAGGCAGGTATATGTCTCCGGACGGATCAAGACGATGAATGAGAGTATCTATTATACTGTAGACGAGATCCATAATGCGATTTCCGAAAATAAAAAGATCTGTTTTCAATATTTTCAGTGGAATGTGAAGAAGGAAATGGAACTGCGTCATGGTGGAGCATATTATCGTATCAGTCCGTGGGGTCTGTCCTGGGATGATGAGAACTATTATCTGGTTGGCTATGATTCAGATGCGCAGATGATCAAGCATTACCGGGTGGATAAGATGCTGAATCTTCGGATGATAGATGAGCGTCGGGAGGGCAGAGATCACTTTAAGAAGCTGGACATGGCAGATTATGCGAAGAAGAGTTTCGGGATGTACGGTGGAAAAGAGCAGGATGTGAAAATGCTGGTGGAAAATCATCTGGCGGGCGTTATGATTGACCGCTTTGGCAAGGATATTATGATGGTGCCGGTGGATAAGGAGCATTTCTCTGTGAAAGTACAGGTGCATGTCAGCAGGCAGTTCCTTGGCTGGGTGATCTCGCTTGGCGAGGGTATTAAGATCATCGGACCGGATGAAGTGGCAGGACAGATGAAGCAGGAGATTAAAAGGCTTGTGGAGCAGTATGGAGAGTAAGATGGCAGGAACGATCATTTGTTACGGGGATTCGAACACTTTCGGGTATGATTCCCGCGTGGGTACAGAAGGAAGATTTCCGAAAGAGATAAGATGGACGGGAATTCTGGATGACAGAACAGAATACAAAGTGAAAAATCATGGAATCTGCGGAAGATGTATTCCGGAGATGAAAGGACAGATGGATTTTATTTGCAAACAGATCAAATCCTGGGCAAAAAAAGCTGCACCGATATGGTTGTTTCTTATGCTCGGGACGAATGATATCCTGAATGCGGCAGAACCATCGGCAGAAAAGACTGCAGAGAAAATGAAGCATTTTCTGGAAAGATTACAGGAAACGCCGGAAGTAAGTGAGGGCAAGATAGAATTATGTCTGCTTGTCCCGCCGATGATGAAGCGTGGCTCGTGGGTTTCGGATGACCGGATTGTGACAGAATCACAGAAGATTGGCGAATTGTACGGGGCATTAGCAGAGCAGCTTGACATTAAATGCATAAATTGCGGTAAATGGGAGCTGCCGCTTTTATATGACGGTGTGCATTTGTCTGAGGAAGGACATGCGGAATTCGCGGAAAAGCTGATATCGGAGCCGGAGGCTTTTGAATTGGGAATTATATAATAGATGTATGCAGTAAAGAAAATAATGAAATTAGTAGAAGGTACAGTTCATAATAAAAGGTTATCTATAAATACATTGCAGTAGGATGGAGGAGAGCAAATGAAAAAGAAACGATTAGAAGGTGTGCTCCTGGCGTTTGCGGTGGCGGTGTCCACGGTATTTGTGCCGGTGAATGTGGCAGCTGCTGACAGCGCGGAGAGTAAGAGTGTGACACTGCAGGATTCTGCAAAGGATCAGAACGGAAAACAGACAGAAAAACCGGGAAAATATGTGTTGAAAGATAAGAAAAACAAGGCTGTCGGTGTTCGTGCACGGGCAGCAGGTGTAGATTCCATGACATATGACTGGGATGACACCACGCAGACGCTGACAGTCAGCGGAACAGGAAAAGTTGTCGGGAATTATGACACCAGTTATCCGCTGAGTGCTTATAAAAATAAGGCTCGCAAAATTATTTTACAGGATGGAATTACAGAGATTGGTACACAGGCGTTTGCTAATTTCTCAAATTTGACAGAAGTTGATTTTTCGTCAACATTGAAGAAAATCGGGGAAGCGGCATTTTACGGATGTAGCGAACTGACAAGTGCAGAATTACCGGGGTCATTGACGACACTGTCGACAGCAGCATTTGCCGATTGCAGTGCATTTGCTGATTTAGTACTTCCGAAAAAGCTGCAACAGATCGGAGATTATACATTCCAGAATTGTGCATTGACACAGATGACATTTCCGGCATCTGTAAACTATATATCATCACTTGCATTTTATGGATGCAGTGGATTACAGGAATTTCAGGTGGCAGCCGGAAATGCGAAATACAGTGCTTCAGAAGGTGTATTATTTGAGGCGAAGAAGACAACGTTAGTTTTATATCCGATGGGAAGACAGGCTGAATCCTATCAAATCCCGGGTTCTGTAAAAACGATCGGAGAAAATGCATTTAACAATGCGAATGTCTCGGAAATTCTAATTCCAAAGACGGTCAGTGCGATTAATGAAGGTGCTTTTGCCAGAGCAAAAATAAAAACGTTGAATCTGCCTGGTTCCATAACAAGTCTTGGATTATATCTGTGTGAAGACTGCACGGAACTTCAGTCGGTGACGATTGGAAAAGGAATTAAGAGTCTTTCCTATAGAATGTTTTATAAGTGCAGTTCTTTAACAGAAGTATCGCTTGGCAGTACATTAAACACACTGGATAGTCTGGCATTTGCATACTGTACATCTTTACAGCAGATTACAATTCCGGACAATGTGACTCAGATTTTAAATGGATGTTTCGGAGAATGTTCTGCATTGGAAAAAATAATATTTCCAAAGAAATTAAAAGAGATCGCATTTCAGGCATTTTTAAATTGTGGAAAACTGACATCAGTGACATTCCCATCAGCGCTGGAAAAGATTAACCGGGTAGCATTTTACGGAACCGGAATTAAAAAGGTAAAGATTCCGTCCTCTGTCACTTATATCGGACCGGAAGCATTTCCGGCAGGCACAGTGATGACCGGAATAAGTGGCCTGGCAAAGATGGATGATGGCTCTTATATGAAGATGGAAAAACTGCCGGTCAAGGTGAAATATGATTACAGTGCAGCATTTGATGTTGTAAAAAGAGTAAACAGTGAGAGAAGCAAGAGAGGACTTAAGACGCTTACGATGGATAAGCGGATGATTAAGGGCTCTATGCTTCGTGCAGCGGAACTTGCGATTGCATTTTCCCATACACGTCCGTCAGGAAGAGATTTCAATACGGTTTGTTATGACAGCAAACAGGGTTATATTATGCTGGGCGAGAATATTGCTGCCGGACAGACAAGCAGCAAGAGCGCCATGACTTCATGGATGAATTCGCAGGGACATAAGAAAAATATTCTTACGTCTGCTTATACGGGAATCGGCGTGGGTGCAGTTGTCGTAAACGGCGTGCATTACTGGGTACAGAATTTTTCAACGACCACAGTGCAGAAAGCATCGGCTTCTTCTTATAAGAATAAAAGTGCAAATGTAAACGTAAAGGTAACGAAAGAGCAGGACGGAAATCTGTTTTATATCAATCCGCTATATTCTTTCAGCATGAAGAAAGGAACGTCCAGAAGCATTTCTTACAGTATATATAACGGCTTTGTAAATGTGCCGCTTGTTGCAGGCGGAATGAAATATACGGTATATACACCGTCCGTATGTAAAGTGTCAGCGTCCGGAAAAGTAACCGGATTGAAAGCAGGTAAGACAAAGATTAAAGTAGCGCCGCAAGCCGCGCCGTCTCTTGCAAAGACATTTACAGTAACGGTCAAAGGATCTTCTCTTGCAAAAGTAAGCTGGGGAAAATGCAGACGTTCTTCCAAAACAGTTCTGCTGCAGTGGAAGAAAGTGAAAGGCGCAACTGCTTATGAAATTTATCGTTACAAGAATAAAAAATGGGTGAAAGTAACAACGACAGGTAAGACATCTTACAAGTATAAAAATGCGCCGAAGAATGGTTCTTACAAAGTGCGTGCATTAAAGAAATCAGGAAATAAGAAAATATACGGTTCGTTTTCAGCAGTGAAAAAGCTCAGATAAGAATCAGATAAGAGAGACAAAAAAATAAAAGCGAGGTATAAAGTCTAAGCTATTCAAATAGATTTTATCCCCCGCTTTTTCTATGTTCAGCTAAAAGTATCATTCAGAGGATAAAAAAACACATTTGGGAGACATTATAAATTAGAAAAACGATTGAAAACGAGCATATTTTACCAAAATAAGGAACAAAGGAGAGAATGAAAAATGGTGGATGTAACAAATTTTGCACAGATGTTATTACCTTTTGTATTACTGGGGCAGGGAATATGGTTTCTGATAAACGGAATAGCGGAAGAGAAAAAGTGTACCAAGAATAAAGAAAAGGAAGTGGAAAAGAAGAAAGAAAAAGTTAGCGTATAATAAAAGTGTTTCCGCGAGAATAAAGAGTCCCGGATTTAATTCTGGGCTCTTTAATATTAGGTGATAAAAATGCAATAAGGCAGAAAATGTCAATTTTTAGTGAAAGAAAGTGAAAGGAATAGAATAGAAATGTCTTTTAATTAGTAATAATGCTTTCTGAGCTATTAATCATCATATTAAGGAAAAATGAAAAAAATAATAAAAAAATGACCCTTTTTGACGGGAACCAATGTCTTAATAAGTATACAGAGACATTTTATGTAGACTTATAGATAAAGAAGTAAGGAGGAACATGTATGAAGAAGACAAGACGCTGGTTGGCGATGCTTCTCGCTGTAGTTTTAGTCAGTTCGAATGTAATCTATCAGCTTGGCACCAATATGAGTGCAAGTGAATCGGACAGTACAACGGAAGCACCGCAACAGGACGATTCTGCTGAGGAGAAAGCACAGCAGGAGGCGGCTTCGAATGCACACAAAAAAGACTCAGGAGAAGCCAAAGTTCAGGAGGTGAATACGGAGGAAGATAAGAATGCTTCGGACACTTCCAAGAAGACTCAGGTTACAGAAAAGACTGAGAAAAAGCAGGAGCAGACAGCAAAGAAAGCTGATACTGCAAAGAAAGCAGACACTGCAAAGAAAGCAGATGCAAGCTCCGGCGATACAAAGAAAGATTCCGAGGAGAAAGCCTATAAAGCTACAATCCAGAAATCAAAACTGGATGGCGGCGATATTAAAGCATGGGGCTCTGACGGAAAGAAAGAGACTGTTGCTTACGCAGACAGCAAATATATGAAAGAAGTAAAAGAAGGTGACTCTTTTAATTTTGAGATCACTGTAAAGAATTCTTTCAAGCTGGACAAAGTAACAGATCAAAATAATAATACGATCCAGCCGAAGAAGGTGGATGGAAATGTTTATACATACAAAATTGCTGATGTAAAATCAGATAAGACATTTCATGTATTATATAAGGAAGAAACTAATTCAGACAAATCCAAAACGGATGTGAACAAGTCTGGTGACAATAAGAAGGATGATGCTGATGCATCTGACGATGGGGAGTCAGACTCGAAGGCTGCGAAGAGTAAAGCAGCAACGCAGGCAGCGAGTGGAGCAAAGGCAGCAGTACAGGCAGCGACAGATACAACTCCTAAAGATACAGATACAGAAAAATGGATCACAGTTGGTAATTCTGTAAAGCTTACAAAAAGCAATTATGGAAATCAATATAGTCATAGCTGGAGAATCGCAGATGAAAGTATCGTATCAAAAGCGGAAGTGGTAGCAGTATTACTGTAACAGGAAAGAAAGTCGGAGAGACAACAGTTACAGATACAGTTACATGGGGATATTATTGGAGTGATACAGTTACTTATAAAGTTCATGTTCTCGCAGCAGTTGCCCCAACAGCAATCGCAATAACCGGAGCAGATAAAGTTACACAGTTTAAGACTACACAGCTTACTGCTAATCTCACACCAGCAGATGCATCCGGAAATGTAACTTGGACTTCATCAAATGAACAGATCTTATCTGTTAATGATAATGGATTAGTTACAGCGAAACGTCAGGGATCTGCAACTGTTACTGCAAGTGTACAGGGAACAGCTAAGGCAACATTATCTGCTACAAAGACCATTGAAGTTGTGAAGAATGAAAGCCCTACAAATAAAAGAGAAGCTTTGGTTTATTATTTGAAAGATCCGACCAAAGATGCAAATTCAAATGCAACAACCGAATGGGGACCAAACCCTATCGGAACAGCTGTTGTTAATGTAGAGGGTGCTACATGGACAGGTGGGAAAAACTGTTTTGATAATGTTGACCAGCGTGTAGTATCATGGCCTACAACCTTAAATGGTAATGTAATTCCAAGAAGTAATAATGCATGGAAACTTATATTTGATGCATATAAGACTAAAATCGAGAGGGAACTGAGGGTGACTATTACAGAAGATGACGTAGAAGAAATCTCACTTGTTCCGGCAAAGATTTCAAAAGATAACGGAACAACCCCAGATATGCATTTGGATTGTAATGTCAACATTAAATGTAAAAAAGTAGCATTGATTAAATATTGGTTATTTGATGCGAACGGAACTAACTGGGAAATGTTAGGTTCTAAGAACTACTTGGTTAAAGATGGATCCACAACAAAACCATCGGATGTTACAAATAAAAGTTTCCCGACAACTAAGACAGTTAATGGCGTAACTTACACATTCTCTGGATGGTATACAGATCAGAGTTTAACAACTCCTGCACCAAGCTTCCCAGCTCAAGTTACAGGTGCTGCTAATTACTATGCGAAGTATGTTGCCGGATATCAGGTTATGTACAATCTGGCCGGTGGTAAATTTAGCGATGGTTCAACTACTGCAACAGAAAAACATAATGTAGATACAGATGTAGTTGTAAAAGAGCAGCCTACACGTGCAGGTTACAAATTCAAAGGCTGGAAAGTTGAAGGACTGAGTGGTACTACTACTATTAATAGTGGTGATACCTTTACAATGCCGAATGGAAATGTAACGCTTACAGCACAGTGGGAAAAGAAAGATATTAAAGATTACGTTACATTAAAGACACAGGATGTAACAAAAGAATACGATGGTCAATCTCATGCAGCCGGAGAAGCAACAGCTGTTGCTAAGACTGGAAAAGAGAATGAGGCTGGAACTCTTACAGTTGAATATCAGAAAGCAGACAAAAGCTGGACAACAAACCGTGAAGAAATTACTGCAAAAGACGTATCTGATAGCAAGACAGTTAATGTTCGCGTAACAAGCACTGATTTGGTTGGCGAATTAACTGGAACAGAGGAGTTAACAATTACAAAGAAAGCTGTAACATTAACATCAGCAACAGCTAGTAAGACATATGATGGAACAGCATTAACAAATGAGACTGTAAAAGCAGAAGGTTTTGTTAAAGACGAAGGTGTTACTACTCATGTAAATGGTTCTCAGACAAATGCAGGATCAAGCAAGAATACTTTTGCAAAGCCAGCATATGAAGCAAAGGCTGGAACAGATCTTAACAACTATGAGATTACTACAAAAGAAGGTACTCTTACAGTAAATCCAGTAGAAACTGAAGTAAAAGTTAAGATTACAGGACATCAGGATAGCGTAACTTATGACGGAGAGAAACATACAGTTACAGGATATGATGTAACAGAAATCAGTAATACACTTTACACAGCAAATGATTTCACATTCAGCGGAAAAGCAGAAGCAGCCGGAACGGATGCGGCTACTTATCCGATGGGACTTAAGACATCCCAGTTCAAGAATAAGAATGCGAACTTTACAAATGTAACATTTGAAGTAGTAGATGGAAGTCTTACAATCAATCCTCGTAACGTGACACTGACATCTGCAACAGACAGTAAAGTTTACGACAAGACTCCGCTGACAAATGATACGATTACAGTCGGTGGTGACAAATTTGTTAAAGGCGAAGGTGCAACTTATGCTGTAACCGGAAGCCAGACAGAAGTAGGAACAAGTGATAATACATTTAGTTACAAATTAAAAGACGGCACAAAAGCCGGAAACTACAACATCAGTAAGGCAGAAGGTAAATTAACTGTAACAGCAGACGAGAATGAAATCGTTGTTAATATCGTAGGTAATACAAAGACTGTAAAATACAATGGCAAAGAACAGTCTGTAACAGATTACACAGTTGAAAGCATCCAGAGCAATGGGAAAGCTTACAGCAAATATACAAAAGACGATTTCTCGTTCAGTGGAAAAGCAGAAGCAAAAGGAACAGATGCAGGTTCTTATAAAATGGGTCTTACAAAAGATCAGTTTAAGAATACAAATAAGAACTTTACAAAAGTAACATTTGTAGTTACAGATGGTAAGCTTACTATTGAGAAACGCAATGTTACATTAACATCTGCGGATGCTACCAAAGAGTATGACGGTACTCCACTTACAAGCAATGAGATTACAGTTGGCGGTGAAGACGGATTTGTCGAGAACGAAGGCGTTACTTATACAGTAACCGGAGCACAGACAGAAGTCGGAAGCAGCGCAAACAGCTTTACTTACATTGCCAAAGACGGAACGAACCTTGACAACTACGACATTACAAAGACAGAAGGTAAATTAACTGTTAAAAAGAATGACACTCTGGAAGTAACGGTTTACATTACCGGACATACAGATTCTAAGATGTATAACGGTAAAGAGCAGTCCGTAACAGGTTATGATGTAAGAACAAGCACAGGTCTGTATACAACAAATGATTTCACATTCAGCAAAGAATCAGCAAAAGCAAAAGGAACAGATGCCGGTGACTATGCAATGGGATTGAAAGAATCCGATTTCACAAACACCAGCAAGAACTTCAGCAAAGTGAAATTCGTAGTTACAGATGGAAATCTCACAATTACGAAGAGAGACGTTACTTTAAAAACTGCGGATGCTGAGAAGGTATATGACGGAACAGCATTAACCAAAGATGGCGTGACAGTTGGCGGCGATGGATTTGTCGATGGCGAAGGTGCGACATATAAAGTAACCGGAACTATTACAAATGTAGGTGAAAAACCAAACGCATTTACTTACAAGCTGAAGGATAATACAAAAGCTAAGAACTACAATATCACGGAAACACCTGGTACTTTGAAAGTTACACCGATAACAGATAAAGTTACAGTAACAATCAAAGAAAATGACAAGAGTGCGAAGTATGACGGTAACGAACATACAGATTCCGGATATACAGTGAAGAGCATCAGCAACGAGCTGTACAGCATAGATGACTTTACATTCAGCGGAACAGCAGAAGTCAAAGGAACGGATGCCAGAACATACGATATGAATGTACAGGCAACAGACTTTACAAATATCAACGACAATTTCTCAAATGTAGAATTTGTTGTGGAAGATGGTCAGTTGATCATCAGCAAGAGAGATGTTACTTTAACATCCGGATCAGATGAGAAAGTATACGACGGAACACCATTAACAAAAGATAAAGTAACTGTAAGCGGTGACGGATTTGTTAAGGGCGAAGGAGCAGAATATAACGTAACCGGAAGCCAGACAAAAGCCGGAAGCAGTGACAATGAATTTACTTACACACTGAAAGACAACACAAATGAAAAGAACTACAACATTACAGTTGTAAAAGGAACACTTACAGTTACCCAGGATAAGAACGAAGTTGTTGTAACAATCACAGGTCATACAAACAGTGCAAAATATGATGGCAAAGATCACACAGCAAAAGGATATGACGTAAGCATTAATAATAAGAAGTATCACGCATCTGATTTCACATTCAAGGGAACAGATAACGTTACGAAGAAAGATGCCGGAACATATCCGATGGGACTGAAAGAGTCTGACTTTGTAAATAACAGTACAGATTTTGCAAAAGTAACATTCGTAGTTACAGACGGAAGTCTTACAATTGAGAAGAGAACAGTTACTTTAGGATCTGCAACAGCAAGCAAAGTATATGACGGAACTGCTCTGACAAGTAAAGACATTACTGTTGGCGGTGATGAATTTGTAGACGGCGAAGGTGCAACATACGATGTAACCGGAAGCCAGACAGCAGTCGGAAGCAGCGATAATACATTTACTTATGAGCTTAACAAGAATACAAAAGCAGGTAACTACACGATTACAACGTCTGTTGGAACACTGACAGTTACACCGCAGAGTATTACACCAGATCCGGAAAATCCAGATTCTTACAAAGGCATTACGATCAATGATCCATCCGATC
>OLPL01000567.1_pt1 | contig 27216 bp, 27 predicted proteins | sample 1673211 | NCBI WGS metagenome assembly OLPL01 (sample SAMEA3136766, study PRJEB25190) | human gut metagenome | reverse complement strand
AAATCGTAGTCGCTACGGGCGCGATAATCGCCGCGGGCACGCGAACCGAATAATACCAGTTTCGGCACTCCATAACGGTGCGCCAACCGTTTTACCTGTTCGATTGTCTTATCCATCAGCGTCACCGTCCTTATTATTTTCATTATACCATACTTAAAGGAGAGATACACCATGAAAATTGGCTACATCCGTGTCAGCACCGAGGAGCAGAATACCGCTCGACAGGAAGTTCTACTGCGCGAACTCGGTGTTGACGAGGTTTTCATCGACAAGGCGAGCGGCAAAAACGCGGACCGCCCGGAGCTTACCCGCATGATGAACTACGTCCGGCGCGGCGATACCGTGATTATTGAGTCAATCAGCCGTTTCGCGAGAAACACGCGCGACCTGCTCGATCTCGTGAAACAGCTGACCGAGAAACAAGTAGAATTTGTCAGCCGCAAAGAGGCTATTGACACAACCACACCTACCGGCAAGTTTATGCTCACCGTGTTCGCGGCGGTCGCGGAGCTTGAGCGCGAGTATATCCTCCAGCGTCAGCGCGAGGGCATCGCTATTGCTAAAGAGCAAGGTAAATACACCGGCCGCAAGCCAATGCCTCTGCCGGACAATTTCGAGCGAGTGGTTGCTCGCTGGCGGGCAGGAGAGATTACGGCAGCCGAGGCCATGCGACAGACAGGACTGAAGGCAAACACATTTTACCGCAGGTGCTCCCAGACTTCTCTTGCGCTTAAACGCATCCAATCCATATAATGCGAGTACGAGTAAGCGCTATAGAACGAGCGCAGACATTTCTGCCTGCGCTCGTCAGATGTTGTATTGGAATTTTACTGAATCAGCCATTGATAATCCTGCCGTCCATCAATCACGTATTCAACAAAAACTCGTTCGCCTTTAATTTGATAAATGAGTAGATACCATTTACCAAACACCATTTTGCGATACTTTTCTGTTACGAAAACACTCGAACGCAAGATTGGGTTTCGATATGGAAAGCTTTGCAGAGAATCTGCCGCTTTCCAGAAGTCAGCTGCCAATTGGCGTGCCAATCGTTCTTCTAACCGTGCCATGAATACCGCATGCTCAACCAGCTGCTGCGCTGCTCGCTTGGATACGATAACCTGGAATTTGTTTTCAAGCTCCGGCATGGCAGGTCTCCCGAATTGCCTGATCCATCATGGAAGCGACTTCATCCACCGAGTAGTCCGGTGCACCGTGTAAGCGGTCTTCCTCAACAGCAAGCAGTTCCTCGCGTAGCTTTAGCATTTTTTCGCGTTTTGTAAATGAATTGATATCCATTACAACGAGATCACCTTCGCCGTTCTTGGTCAGATAAACCGGCTCTCCGGTGGATCTGCACAGCTCGGCAATATCATTGTAATTCTGACGAATACTTGCACTCGGTTTGATATTCATAAAAGCACCTCCATATAGTAATATCATAATTATATTATACTCTAATAATGCTATGATGCAATAGCTGTTATCTCGAATCTCAGGATAAAATACCGCCGGGTCTCCCAAATACGGGGAACCCGGCGGCTGCATGTTACTGATTTACTTTTTCAGTTTTTACTTGCTCATCTCGCAGAAGCGCATGAGGATTGCGGCAACCTGTGCGCGGGTTGCGTTGTTCTGCGGGTTCAGCTTGCCATTGGAGCCGTTGACAATGCCGTTGGCAACTGCCCACTGCATTGCATCTGCTGCATAGGTGCTGACGGAAGCTGCATCAGAGAAGCTGTCGAGCTTGCCATCTGCCTTCGGAGAGCCGGCGTAGCGGTACATCATGGTAACGAGCTGCTCACGGGTGATGTTGGCGTTCGGGTTGGTGCCGTCGGAAACGCCCTTGGCCTTCGCCCAGTTCATGCCCTTCTCGTACCAAGTAGCGCCGCCGGTGGTGTCCTCGCCTGCGTAGCGCGCGAGAACCGTCATCAGCATTGCACGGGTCGTGGTTGCGCTCGGCGCAAACTTGTCGCTGCCCGTGCCGCTCATCAGGCCCTTGTCGGAAACGTATTTGACCGCGTCAGCATACCAGTCGCCGGTCTTGACGTCAGAGTAAGACTTGCTCTCGGTCTGACTGCCGTTGTCGGCAACGAAGGTCGGAGTAACCGTTACCTTGCCCTCCGGCATGGTGAAGGTGTACTTGCCGTTGCCCTTGTCCGTCACTTCGACGGTATTGCCCTTTGCGTCGGTGATCGTCAGCTTGTCGAGCTTGTAGCCGTCCTTTGCCTTTACGGTAACAGTAACCGTGCTGCCCTTGGAAGCCGAGGTCTTGTCGATCGAAACCGAACCGTTATCCGACTTGGAAGCGGAAACCGTGGTGCTCGAGCCGGAGGACGAGCCGCCGCCGCTGCTCGAATGATGCACGGTGAAGTTTGCGGTGATGGTGGTGTTGCTGTTGATGGTAAAGGTCTTCGTAGCGCCGCCCTCAACTGCCTCGCCGTTTACCGTCCAGCCGCTGAAGTCATAGCCGCTGTCTGCGGTCGCGGTGAGGGTGACTTCCGTGCCTGCTGCAACCATGCTACTCTCCAGACCGGTAACCTTGCCGTTCTTTGCGCTGGTGCTTACGCAGTACTTGTTGTCTACTGCGGACATAGTCGCAGTGTACTGACCGTTTTCTACCGGAATAACGGCAGACAGTGCAGTATTGTCAATCGTAATGCCGTAGTTCTCGAAGTGTTCGTCATCTACCTTGCCCGGCTCGTAGGTGTAAACAACCAGAGCCAGCTTGTGACCTGCCTTTACGGTGTAGTAGTTCGGCTGGAGATATACGGTGTAGTTGTTGTACGTGCCATCCTCAAGTTCGATCTCGTTCGCTGCGGAAGCAGAGCTGAAACCTGCGTCCGGGTTTGCAAGGTCGATCCAGCCGCGTGCAATAATCTTGTACTTGGAGGTAGTCGGCTTGAACTTGATTACATCGTAATCCTCAGCACCGCTGCCGACCCAGTTGACCGCACCGGTCTTGTCCTCGGTGACGCTGGTGGTGTAGCTCTGGAATGCCTCGTCAGATACGTCAACCAGCATTGCGCTCATCATCAGCGCATCACGGCTGTTGCTGCCTGCTCTCATGACTGCAATGCCATACTCATCTTCAGCGTCATATTCTTCTTCGTCCGCAACCTGATTGTCCGGATTCATGATCTCTTCATGATCCACGCCGCGCGGAGCAGCTTCGACTGCATCGAAATCAGCTGCTTCGACAGCCTGCTTATCCGGATGCTGAATCGGAGTCGCCTTGATTTTTACCTTGACCGTACCCTTGATAACGGTATCGTCCTTGACATCATAGGTGTACATTGCGCTCGCGGAGGTGGACGCAGCCGTGAACGCATCACGCCAGCTGGAAATACCGGTCATGTTGCTGTTGATGGTGGTCGTACCGGTTTCATTGTTGGTCAGAGTCAGCGTATTGGCATATGCCGATGCTTCATCCGAGGTCGGCCATGTATCCGAGGTGGACCAGCCGCCGTCAACAATGTTGCTCTGTACGGTAACGGTTGCCATCTTCTCTGCACCGTTGTCCTGGTCATACAGATAATGGCTGAACCACTTGTTCAGAATGCTGTTGTAGGTCTCGTCGCCAATCAGCAGCGAAGTCTTATGAGAATCGTAATCCGGGGTGATATGCGCGCCCTGATGCAGGAGCAGCTTGACGTCCTGACCCTTACCTTTAAATGCGTCATACATCAGCTGGAACTGCTTGGTGCGAACGTTATCGTCGTTCAGACCGTGAACAATCAGCGCCGGGCATTTGAAGTTATCATAGGTGGTTTTATCATCAGTTCTCTTACCTGCGTTGCCTGCGGTGTAGTCACGGGTTGCCCAGTGCGTGCCGTAGTCACCGTTCAGCTCAATCTGGTCATTATAAATACGGTTAAGATATGCCTGATAGGTGTCTTTGATGCTGTTCCAGTCATCTTCGTCAATGTAGCGGCCAGCGCAGTAGAAACCGAGGTTATCCGAATATGCCGGATTACTGCCAGTAGAGATACCCTGCGAGTTGGTGTACTCATACCAGCTTGCAATGCCTGCAACCGGAACGATGGTCTTAAGGCCCTTAACACCAGTGGAAGCGACTGCGAAGTCAGTCGTGCCACCGTAGGAACGGCCGGTCATAGCGACATTGCCGTTCGACCAGTCGGCTTTAATTGCAATATTGCTGGTTCTGTCGGTATAAGCAGCACGGTCACCGGTCAGCCACTCGATAACGCACTTGAATGCGTCGGTCTCAACGTCAGCGCCGCAAGTCTCCAGGCCTTCGGAACCACGGGTGCCCAGACCGCCTACCTCAACCACCGCGTAGCCTCGAACGAGGAAGTAGTCGTACCAGTCGAGGTCCTCGTAATCGTAGAACGGGTATTTAGGAGAGCTTTCATATGGACTGAGATAGTACCACTCTCCTGCCTTTGCTTTCTCGGCCGCGTCCATCGTGCTCATTTCTCCAGTGGAAACGCGCTGATACTTTGCCGAACCGTACAGGCTATTCAAGTCGTAGCCCAGATCACCCTCCTTATAGGTGAACTTGCGGTCATCGCCGTTATCCGTGCAGCCCGTAATATACGGACGTGCGTCCATAATGGTTGCAAAATTGTGATTATCCCGGTTCTTAGCTGCAGCACGGGGAATCTGCACCAGAGCCTTTACCAGATCAAGCTTGCCATCACCGTCGGTGTCGTAGTTGGTCTCGACGTAAACCGAGTAGCGGATGATGTCGCTCTTATCATTGCTGTAGCCGTCCTTGGTCGGAACGCCGCTCGTGTATGGAAAAATCGGCTGTGCCACACCGTCTACGAACAGCGGAGTGCCGTTCTTTACTGCATTGCGCAGGTTAACAGCTGCCGTGCTGTTTTCCATCGTGTGCAGCTCTTCCAGCGAGCAGGCTGCGGAACCGTCGAACTTGTCATCTGCGATGCCTACGCTCTTCGCCATAGCGATGTAGTCGCTGTCGCCGCTCGGGAACTGCGTTTCCTTCATACCGCAATCCAGCAGAATGTACTTGACCGCATTCAGTTTGGTCAAGCCGCCGCTCTGTGCCGAAGCTTCGAGCGCCGCATAGGTCGATACCTGCTGTCCGTCATCGCCGCTGTTTGCATCAACAGCGCCCGCCTGACAGGTGAACGACAGGATCATGGAAAGCACCAGCGCGATGCTGGCCGCTCTCTTCTTCATGTGTACTCCCTCTTTCGTGGTAAATATAGGATTTCTACACCTGTCTTTATCATTCAAAGATGGATATTTTACCGTTCCTTCGAATTTTAATACAAATGCTTTTTAAGCATACTCGTTTACTATGAAAATGTCAAGGAATTTTGGACAGAACAGGTGAAAAATGTCTAAAAGCCTTTTGAATTCATGTCACTCCTCTTCACAATTTCGACGTTGCAGTTCCTGAATATGCAAGGATACAATCATGGCAGCCGCATAATGACCAACAACGTTAACCGCCGTTTTCCGCATCAGCTTATGCACAGCGCAAAGGGCATTGCTGCCCTTCTGAAACCTTTCAATCGTAGTATGTTTGCTCAGATATATGTTAATCTGCTGCAGTAAATTCGATTCATCGTTTGGTTTTCGCTCGAGATCAGCAAGCAAATAATCTATAGCGCTCTGGGGCGTAAAAGAACGCAGGATATCACTTTTCAGGCTTGGACGCATTTCCTTAACGTTTTCCCATTTGATATCTTCGAATATTTCTTCTCTATCCTTGTATTCATCTTTTCGACAGTTATTTTTAAACTCATGAAACAGCTTTCTGTAATGTTCAGGCAGCAGCCGTTCCTTCCCATACAGCGGGTAATACGGTGCTGAATGAAAGAGAATATATTTCGACAAAGAAAGATACTCGAAATACTTTCCAAGGAAACCATACAGCCTTTCCGGGTAATTTTTGAGGTCTGCATCCGGATTGACGAACATCTTTTTTGTGGATACTTTCAGCTTACTCCATACGTCTGCTTTATAAATTTCAGTGAGTTTTTTATCCTGATAATATGTTGTCGGATCCGCAAGAATCCGAAAGCCCTTTATAATATCCAGCGTCTTTTTCCCATACTTCTCCTCAATCTTGCTTTCTCCATATGTTTTGTTCAGCAGATACTTTGGCAAATTTCGGGTAAGTTCTGCTGCTTGTCTATCATCCAAAGAGCATTCCTTTACGATATCCGCCGCTAGTTTTCTCACCCTGCAAAAAGGAAACGCAAACGCTATACGTCGATTGAACAAAGTGCTTTCATTCCTTTTCGATTCCTGATAGTCAAAATCTTCATAACAATCTTTTCGAATGGGAAATACAGTTCTTTTATACAGAACCAAATGTTTTACCAGCACATCCTCTACTCTCTCCAGAAGGTGCTCAGCCGCTTCGCTTATTACAAAAGTTTCATACACATTATCTGTTAAAGAGCATGAGGTATTGTACTTCAGCAGCTCCGCTTTATCGTGCTTATTCCCGTCCCCCTTGACTTTATATATAGCATTTAATACGAACAGCAGTGGCAGTACAGGGTAGATATAAGGTGTCGAAAAAACTACGTTGCACCTTGTCTTACTACAAACTGTTCTCTTCCTTACAGGCACGCCTTTGTACAGCAATTCGTTATCAAATCGTCGATAGCAATTATTGATATCCTCTGTAATTTTCTTTATCAGGTTTTCTTTTCCATTATCCTCATAGTCATGCCATTTGTTGCTCGTCTCTGAACGGCTCAGCAGATGCGCCATATTACTGATTGCCTGAAACAGGTAATCATTTTCATCATGAATTTTCAACAGCAGTCTGTAGGACTTCATGTCGGCTTCATCATCATAGCTGCGCATATTAATTTTGGTAATATCTTCTTCCGTCCCCAAAACAAGTCTCATATAGAGAAACTGAAGCCCATCCGTGCTCAAGCCTTCCCTTTTGCTGGGCTCGGTCAGAAGAGCTGTAAGAATACGGAAATTTTTATCCTTGTATCCCGGAATATTACTGTTTTCAACGAATTTCGCAAATTCAGGCATCAGCTGTTCGAGCTTACGTCGAAGTTTTTTCTTCGATAAATTAGCACTTCCAAAATCAAATACGTTATCACAGAACGTTCTATCAATTTGTTCCATCATATCGTCCTTTCATACCATTGCATTAACTCGTTGAAAAGCACCAGAATTCATCTTATTTTTTTCGTTTTTCAACGAACACATCTTTTCTTCTTAGATTATACTATACCTCGTCAAGACAAAGGGATGACAAACCACGTCAGCCCTTTCACCGAGGTCAATGATGGCCACATTGATCTCCTGCATCAGAGGTCTCTCTCATGTCAGCTCATGTACCCCCCCCGTTCCCTCACCTTCTCTCCCTGCAAAGGAGCAAGTGTGTGAACCATGTTATTTCCGGGGACAATCCCCGGAAATAAGCGAAATATAAGGAGAATATACTATGAATCATCTCAAACATTACAACCGTTGGTCAGACCCACCGCACGACGGCAAGAAGGCTGCGCGCCGCCGCGCTGTCGGCAGCGTCAACTTGTTCATTGTCCCCTCCCTGCATCCGAAGCAGGAATCGGACAAAACTGCCGTCGAGGCGCCGCCCGATGTGATCGCTGCTGACACCGCAATGGAGGAGCTGACCGATCGCCCGGCGCTTCCGGCATCCGCTGAGGACGAAGCAGCAGGCTGGGACTGGACCGAAACCAATATCGACGAATTCGAGGAGGAGTAACAAATGGAAGTTTATAACACTGACTACGCACTGTATGTTCAGGACGGCGAGCACGAGCCCAAGCAGGCGACGAATTTCACCCCTGTAATCGAAACCGCTTATTTTAATCTGGAGGGTCCGCAGGACATCCCGGCATATCTGGGCATTGAGCTGATTTTAGAGGACGGTTCCATGCGCAGACTTACCCTACCCATGACCTCAAATCTGGCACGCAGAATTGTCGCCGAAGAGCCGCGCGCCGTGCTCCTCAAGACTGGCTACGCACCTCTCATACAGAAGTACATCGTTGACCAGCTTTCCAAGGCAGGGCGTCCCGGCGAGTGCCAACGCGGTCTCTACCTGCCGGGCAATGGAACCTACCGCCTGGCGGATGATCAGCACATCACCGTGTGGAACGGACGTGTCGCAGGCTCGAGCGAATTCAAGGTTCCGTATGTAATCAAGCCGAACAGCAATTATCAGATCGTGAACCGCATAGAAAACCCAGTGCAAACCCTCGTCAACGCCCTGTTAGGGAACGATGCAGCTCTGGTTTTGCCTGTGGCCTATGCCCTGCTTGTCTCGCGTCGCGATGTTCTGACTGCCGAGCAGCATCCGCTGCAGGGCGGTCTGTACATAACCGGCGTTCAGTCGAGCGGCAAGACGACGCTTGCCCGTCGTATCTTCGGATACACGGAACGTATCGGAACCCCGGGTAAACCGGCACTTATGCTGGAGGCTGTAAGCACAGAGGCATCCGTGCGCGATACCCTTTCGGAGAATCCAGGCTGCGTCGTGATCATTGATGATCTCGCAAAGTCCTCCACGCGTAGCATCGAAGCACATCGCAGGAAGCTCGGCGGAGCCATGCTCCGTCTGGCTGCCAACGAAGGCGACTCGACTAAGAAAAACAGTTCCGGTAAGACCGATCATCACGACTGCGCTGCCGGAATTGCTCTGACGGCTGAGTTCGTGCTGGACGGCGTTTCGGAGCTCACGCGAAGCATTTTCGTGTACCTTGATAAACAGCTAAATCTGTCCGAGGACGTCCGTCCAGCTCTGATTGGAGCGATCCTTGAAGATTTTGCCGACTGGTTCGCGGATAACTATGAGCACGCCATCGAACTGCTTCATAAAATCGCTGACTCGCCGGATATTCTAAAAAATCTTCGAGTTGATGGTGCGGATGAGTTCACTGAACTGCTTACGCGCGAGCGCCGCATTCAGGATAACCTCGCTCTGCTCCAGTGGGCCTTTGTGGGTATGATTGAGATGATCAAAGCGCGCATGGAATTGCCTTCCAGTGATGAGCATGCTCTCAACGAGAAGTTTTGGGAGGCGGTTCACCGATCTGTCCGCAAGCAGGTTACGGAATTCCGCAGGATTCAATCGAAGTTCAATGAAGGAAATATTGCTTTCCTCCTCTGCGAAGCAATCGACAGCGACGAGTTTGATCTGTGCCGCAAAAAGACGAACCTCTTCAAACGGAACGGCATTATCTGGAAGGAGGACAAGCGCGGAAGGCCTGTCGAGGTCGGCATCAAACCGACCGCACTCGTGCAGTTTATCCGCAATCAGAACGGTTATCAGAACTACTCCAGCCGAAAGATTACCGACTATCTGAGAGATACCGGTGCTCTGACGCTGCAGGAGGAAAAGAGCAACACTTGTCATCTGGGAAAAGATAAAAAAGGCCGCATTCTGCCGCGAGTCCTGCGGATTGATGTGCAGACTCTGCGTGACAACGCCGAGAAATATGAACTTTTCGCAGAACAGGCGCGCGAGTAATCCCAATCTCAGTATAGCACCTGCGGCATCGAGCCGCAGCACAGGCGCGGTTCCGCAGGTGTCTGATACGGCGAAATCCGATTATCCTCCACCAGTCGTATATATAGTATAACAATGGAAAGAATATACAATGTCTCTGTTATCCACCCAAACCAAAGGAGGTCAACCCTATGCTCAAGTCCACACTTCCCTGCCCTCTCCCCGACATCCGCGAAGCACGCATCGACCCGACCCTGCCGGTGAACGAGCGGCTGCGCCTGTTCGCCGCCGCCATCGGCGATCCGCACCGCTTCCGCGTCGGCGACACTGAGGTCGAGGTGCTGTTCGACGACAGCGCGCCCAGCCTGCAAGCCTGCCTGACCGACATGTGCAGGCAGCTGCAATAGTGTCAAAAAACGGATATTACGTCCCGAAACTTGCGGTACGCTGCGCACTGTGGTACAATAAACGTGCAAAACACAGCCATCAGCGTGCCGCCTGTTTTTTTGAAGGAGGCACACCAATGGCACGAAAAAGTAAATATGAACCGTCATCCGCAAAATTATCCACAGCCCTGTGGAAACCGGCGCTGTATATCCGCCTGTCGCGTGAGGACGGCGACCGCGAAGAAAGCAACAGCATCGCCAGCCAACGCGAACTGCTGACCGAGTTTGCAAATACGCAAACCGACATGGCTGCGCCCCGTCTGTATACCGATGACGGCTACACCGGCACGGATTTCGACCGGCCGGACTTTCAGCGCATGCTCAATGACCTGCGCGCAGGCATCATCAACTGCGTGATCGTCAAGGATCTGTCACGTTTCGGCCGAAACTATGTCGGCGTCGGCGAGTATCTGGAACACGTTTTTCCCCTGCTGAACGTGCGCTTCATCTCGGTCAGCGACAGCGTGGACAGCTATCTTGACCCACGCTCGGTGAACAATCTCGTCGTACCGTTCAAGAACATTCTAAATGATGAATACGCCCGAGACATCTCGAACAAGGTCCGCGCTTCGCTTGACCTGAAGCGCCGCCAGGGCAAATTCATTGGCTCGTTCGCGTCCTACGGCTACCGCAAAGACCCCGACGACCACAGCCGGCTGCTGATCGACGAGGCGGCCGCCGCGGTCGTGCGCGATATTTTCAACTGGTTCATCGGCGGAACGAGCGTACTCGGCATCGCAAAGCGACTGAACGAACAGGGCGTCCCGAATCCATCCGCCTACAAGCGGCAGCAAGGCATGAACTACCGCCATCCGACCTCGGACAGGCTGGATGATCTGTGGCCGGACAGTTCAGTACGCCGCATTCTGCGCAATCCGCTGTACACGGGTACGATGGTACAGGGCAAAAACCGCATGAAAAGCTACAAGCTGCACATCAGCGAGGCCGTGCCCGAGGATGAATGGATCACTGTTGCACAGACACATGAGGCCATCATCCCCATCGAACTGTTCGACAAAGCACAGGCGCTTTTTGAGCGCGATACGCGCACCGCACCAACGCAGCCCAAAGTCTACCTGTTCTCCGGCTTTCTTCGCTGCGCCGACTGCGGCAAGGCAATGAACCGAAAGCTGATTTCCCAGCCGCATCGCGACTATTACTACTATATCTGCTCGACGTTTAAGAAGCAGCACAGCGGCGCCTGCACGAAGCATACCATCCGCAGCGACCGTCTGGAGCAGGCCGTGCTCGAAACGCTCCGCAGCCAGATCGCTCTGGCGGTCGAGATGGATGAACTGATTGCCGAGATCAACCGCAGCGGCGCGTGCAGCCGTTCCGCAGACCATCTGCAGACCGAGCGGGCACAGCTTGAAACCGAGCGCGAGCGCATCGAGCAGATGAAGCTGTCCCTGTATCCGGACTGGAAAGCCGGAGACATCTCCCGCGAGGAATACCATCGGCTGAAAGAGCAGTTCGAGCAGCAGCAGGCCAAGCTGGACACGCGCCTTGCGTCCCTGCAATCGCGCATCGACGAGGTGCAGAACGGCGTGAACGAGACCAACTCGTTCCTGTCGCAGTTCGTCAAATACCGCAGCCTACAAACGCTGACGCGCGAGGTCGTTGTTGAGCTGATCGACATGATTTATGTACACGAAGGCGGTAAAATCACGATAAAATTCAAATTTTCGGATGCCTATGCGGCAGCACAGGACTATATTCAAAAGCACGGAAAGACCGCATAGTCCTAAAACTCCATCTTCCCCCGCTGCTGCCGACACCCTTTCCGCGCTGTTGGAGGATCTCGGCGCACAGCCGCGGGACTTTGACTGCATCGTTACCGGCGACCTCGGTCACATCGGCGCGGACCTTCTGCTGACGCTGCTGCGCGGCGACAGCATCGACCTGTCCCCGGTCTACTCGGACTGCGGCAGCCTGATTTTCGGTGACGAGCAGGACGCGCATGCAGGCGGCTCGGGCTGCGGCTGCTCAGCGGCAGTTCTCTGCGGACCGCTGCTGCGCGATATGCATCGCGGCAAAATCCATCGGCTGGTGTTTGCGGGCACGGGTGCGATGATGAGTCCGACCTCGGTGCAGCAGGGACAGCCGATTGCGGGCATCTGCCACGCCGTCGTGCTGGAAAGGAGCGAAGCATGAACTACCTGAACGCTTTCTGGGTCGGCGGACTGATCTGTGCGCTGTGTCAGGTGCTGATTGACAAAACCAAGCTGACACCGGCGCGTATTCTCGTTTCGCTGGTGGTGCTCGGCGTTATCCTGCAGGGGCTCGGCTGGTATCAGGCAGTTGTGGACTACGCAGGTGCAGGCGCGACTGTACCGCTGCTCGGCTTCGGATACTCGCTGGCGAAAGGCGTCGCCAAAGCAGTTGCGGAGAGCGGTCTGCTCGGCGTGTTCACCGGCGGCGTGACCGGTGCGGCAGGCGGTATTGCCGCCGCGATCGTGTTCGGCTGTCTGTTCGCGCTGCTGTCCAGACCGCAATCGAAGTCGTAAAAAATAACACTCCCGCTCGGAATCCACCTTCCGAACGGGAGCGTTTTTGCAGCCAATTCTTTCTTTATCCGATCACGCAGATCACGGTCATTACCATGGCGCATACCACCGCAGCCGCGCTGACAGTGCGTACCTTGCTTACCACGCCATCGGCCTGCTGCCGGTCTTCACTCAACAGCCATGCCGGTCGGAAATAGAACAAGATACCGAGAACGAACAATACGCCTATGCTGACCCAGTCATAGATTTGCATTTTCAATGCCCCATTTCTTCATTTCCGTAACCCAATACTCTCTCTTCATTTCTCTCTCCTGCTTCCGTCTGCCGAAAGCTGCGGCACTAACCGACCGGCTGCAATCCGTCGGCATCTGCCGCTCGCGCACCTGCGTCTGTATACGCGGTGCGGACCTGCTCATCGCCTGTCTCTGCAGGTGATTCTTTTTTATCAGGTTGATATTATTTTATCACACCCTGCTGTAAATCTCAATGTTTCTGCGGCTTTACAAAACACTTTCTCCGATTTAACCAATTTCTTTTTTGTGTTTTTGGCAGGAACCCTTTATTTTTTGTGCACTTTATCTGTATCTATCTCCTTGCTTTATTGCATATTTTCGAGTATACTAAGAAAACCGAACTTTATCCCGCAATCGGGAAGGAGGAACTTTTCCAAATGCTGTACTCCAAAAACAAAAAACGCGGCTTCACGCTCGTGGAGCTCATCGTTGTGCTGGTCATTCTGGCGATCCTCGCGGCGCTGCTCATTCCGGCACTGACAGGATATATTGATAAGGCAAAAAAGGATCAGGTCATCGCGGAAACGCGAATGCTGCATGAGGCAATTCAAACAGAAATGGTCGAACTTTATGGGTCGAATACAAACTGGAAGACCTCACCTATCCTCGGCACCAGCGATGGCGGTAATGCATATTATAAAACCATTGCAAGCAAAGACGGAACCTCGTTTCCCGGAACAATCGGTATTCTTTCCGATGCAAAAAGCCGTTATGAGCAAATTGCCAAGCTGTCCGAGGTTCCCAGCCTGCAAACCGGCGGAAAAGGTCGCTTTTTCGTCTGCATTACCAGTGATGCCAAAATTCACGCACTGATTTATGACTCCGGACGCGGCTATTTAGGTGTATACTTCCGTGATACACAGCAATATCAGGCGTATACAGACGGTGAAAAAACTTCCGGCGGCAATGTTGCCATCAATGCAATCGACAATTACTATGGTCATGTATATTATAATCAAGTATTCGATGCGGAACCTATCAACGGTAAATACACTGATACCTCTGCTTATATGTGGTCTTGCGAGGGCTTGCGCGCCACTCTGCAAATAGACCAATTCGATCCAAGTAAAGCTAACATATAACAAAATCCCCGCCAATGGCGGGGATTTTCCTCTTTTCGATCTTGTTTTCGATAACAGGATACCACACGTTCCCCGCATTATCCGTCATTACGGCAACGCCTTAGAGAAAAACTGCATTCTCCTGACGGAATTCGGTCCAGAATTTCTCGAGCATAGCGGTGTGCGACAGGAAATCCGGATCATCGAATTTCTTTGCACCGCTCGGGCAGTAGGTCGTGCAGGCACAGCATTTAATACAGGTACCCGGAATATGAGACGGGTCGTTCGGGTCAATCGCACCCATCGGGCAGATTTTCGCACACAGACCGCAGTGCTCGCACAGCACCATCGCCGTAGTCGGCTTGGCCTTGAGGAACTTTGCGGGCGTTTTGTCAGTCTTGAGCGGCGTGTAGTAAGCCGCCTCTGCATTGCCGGGCACCTTGAGTGCCTTGAACTCGCCCTTGCTCCTCAGCTTGCGCGCCACGCCCTGCGCCAGCATACGCAGTTCACTGAGGTCAGCCGCGTCCGGACGGCCTGCCGCCAGCTTGTCCGAGAATACATGCCGGCACAAAAAAGCACCGCCTGCCACCGGTTTGAAGTTGTTTTTTGTCAGCAGCTCGCACATTTCGGCAAGCGCGTTGTCATACGCTCTGCCGCCGTAGGTAACGAGCACCACCGCCGGTGTACCCTCACCGTGCAGGCAGCGAGCAAAGTCCGGCGAAATCTTGTTCGGCAGCCGACCGGCATACACCGGACAGCCGAATACGACCAGCTCATCCGGGGCAAACTGATACTCCTGCGCACGGTCAGACGGCGTGTTGAGTGATATGTACCGGCACTCTGCCTTAAACAGACGCGCCAGTTCATCCACCGTTGTTTCAACAACGGTCTTTGTGCTTCCTGCCGGACTGAAATACACACCCGTAACTTTTTTGATATCCATATTTTTTCGCCCTCCGTCTTACGATTATTCTACCATTTCAATACGGAATACGTTGATCGTGTCCACATCGGGACAGCAAAACACCGCCGTGCCGTCCTCCTGCCCGGGAAGATGGCCGCCGTAACGCAGAATGTCGATATATGGGAACGCAACGTGCATCGCCATCGGGCAAAGCTGCCCGCGCTCGGTGTCAAAGTCGAAGCTGTCGCCGATTTTGTGCCCGCGGTGACAGCCGTGCTTGCCTTTTCTGTCGATCAGCGTAATTTTGATCTTGGGTCTGCTCATTTGCGCCACGGCTCCTCACCCTGATGCAGAATTTCCATCTGGCACAGACGCATCGCATTCAGCGCAGTATCGTGCGACTCCGGCGTGACGCACGCGCAGAGTGCCGCGTCAATCACAATATTCGCCTCCGGAAATGCCGCCTTGCACAGCATGGCGTTGGAAATCACGCAAATGCCGGTGCATACGCCGACAAATTCAATTTCCGTCGGCGGTTCCGGCAGCGCGCGGAGCATGTCCGGCAGGGCCACCGAGCCGAACGTCGGCTTGCGGATGATGCGGGACGCCGGAATGCCGTCCACAGCGGCAGCAATGGCATTGTCCAGTGCATGACCTTCCGTTCCTTCGATGCAGTGCGGCACCGGCAGATGACGCCCTTCGTTTGTCTCCATATAGTTCGGCTGGTGGGTGTCCAGCGTGACAAACAGGTTCTCACGCGGTGTATTTTTTGCCTTCTCTGCCACATAGGGCACGATAGCGCGCGCTTCAGCCGTACCGAGAGGGCCGCTGATAAAATCCTTCTGCATATCCACTACGATAAGAATTTTCATAAATTACGGTTCTCCTTTGTGTAGTGGTTATAGTATAGCATTGTTTGATGGGTTTTCCAACGGAAATTGCATGAACAGCGGCACGCGCTGTCCGAGGCACGCGACCCGCGAAGCGATACGTTCCCTCTGGGCGAGTATTTCTCGACACCCGCTGTCCGGTGTGCCCGAAACGCGCAGGCGGTTCGCCTATCTGAGCGAGGTGTTGCGCCGCGGTACAGCGAGACGTTGCGCCGTCCGGCGCGAGGACAAAAAGGAAGGGACACCCATGGTTTCCCTTCCTCTTTGAACTCCTGCCTTTCCTTCAGAGGGCTTGGGTGCAGATGGTAGACTGCGTAAGCGTGGAAAAAGAGTCCGGCAGAGGATTTTTTTCTTCCGCGTGGTATCCTCACATTCGCATTTCGGATAATTTACTGCTACACATACCGGCTATTCTACGCAGGGCGCGGCACAAGGTGAATTGCCTGAAGGGCAAGAGAGGGTACTCTGGAGTATGACAGTGCCGCGCAAACCGTTTTCTGGTGCAAATTGGCTACAACCGCAGGATTTAGATAATCTGCACAGGTAAAAACGTTGCGCGGCACTGTCATGCCGCGCCTGCGTTAATTTTACCGCCTGTGTAGCAGTACGGCAGCCGAAATGCGAAACGGTGTTATACCACGCGGAAGAAAAAATCCTCTGCCGTTCCCCTTTTCTACGCTTACGCAGTCTACCATCTGCACCCGAGCTACACCCCAAGGGAAACGGGTGTTCAAAGAGGGTAGAAACCGTAGGTGTCTACCCTTTTTGTTCCCGCGCCGGACGGCGCACGTTCCCCGCACGCCGCAGCGTGCGAAATCTCTCGCCCAGAAATGGCGAACCTCTTTACCCGATGAAATCCTCCACCCGGTCTGCCGCCCTGTGCATCGCATGCTCCGCCTTATGCGCCGCGTGCTTGGCATTCCGCCGCATCGACGGATTGAGCATCGCGCCGGCCGCTACCATCGAAACCACCGCGCCTGCCATCGCTCCGGTTGCAATGCCGGAAACAAAAGGTGAAATTCGCATAAAAGATCTACCGCCTTTCATAAAGTTTATAGAATCAGTATGCCCGCTCGTCCCTCAAATTTTACACAGCAAAAAATTGCTTGTTTGGCACAATCGACTATTTACAATCGCATGTTCATATTATATAATATATCTAACAATCCGCCTTTAAGGTGCGGCCCGTGAGCCGCGCAAGGCAGAAAACAGTGCATACGCCGTCAGCCGTAAGACAAGGGGGACAGGTGTAGTATTCGTGCGGCTTTCTGCTAATTGTTGTGGCGGAGAGTCATTTTTTTGCATTTTTGAAGGGAGGCGGCAGATTGACCGAACCGAAGATCATACTCGATCAGGATGGCATTCGCCGTGCACTGACCCGCATCGCGTTCGAAATCGTAGAGAAAAACAAGGGCGCGGAACACCTGCTGCTCGCCGGTGTGAAAACACGCGGTATCTATCTGGCGCAGCGCATTGCTGCCAAGCTGGGCGAGGTCGAAGGCAAGGCACCTCCTGTGCTCGAGCTGGACGTTACGCCGTGGCGCGATGACGTGCCGCGCACGGACGCTCCTCTGCCCGATCTCGATCCGCGTATTGCAGGCGCGACCGTCATCATCGTGGACGATGTGCTGTACACCGGACGCACCGTGCGTGCCGCCATCGAAGCCATCTCTCACCGAGGACGCGCCGAGCGCATACAGCTGGCTGTGCTGGTCGATCGCGGTCACCGCGAACTGCCGCTGCGGCCGGATTATATCGGCAAAAACCTGCCTACCGCGCGTGATGAACGCGTTTTTGTCCGCCTGACCGAAGTGGACGGCGAAGACAGTGTAAACATACAAGCTCGCAATCCGTAAAACAACATCGCACCTGAGAAAGGAAGAACCGAATGTCTATCCAAACCTTAGTAGAAAAGATCAAGGAAAAGGGCAACCCGACCGTAGCCGGCCTGGACGCTCGACTGGAGTACATCCCGCAGCATATTTCGGGACGCAACATGATGCTGCACGGCGAAACGCTGCGTGCTGCCGCTGAGAGCGTCGTAGCCTTCAACTGTGGCCTGATCGACGCACTGTGCGACATTGTTCCGGCCGTAAAGCCGCAGGCTGCGTATTATGAGCTGCTCGGCTCCTACGGTGCGATGGCGCTCAAGGAAACCATCGATTACGCACACGCCAAGGGCATGTACGTTATCGGCGATATCAAGCGCAACGACATCGGCGCTACTGCAACCGCTTACGCAGAGGCTTACCTCGGCAAGACCCGCGTCGGCGATACCGAGATCGCACCGTACGGCTGCGATTCGGTTACCGTAAACGGCTATCTCGGCACCGACGGTGTAGAGCCGTTCCTCAAGGAGTGCCGCAGCCGCGAGAAGAGCCTGTTTATGCTGGTAAAGACCTCTAACCCGTCCTCCGGCGAGCTGCAGAACCGCGACATGGAGGGCAAGCCGCTCTACGCCCGCATGGCGGAGATGGTAGCAAAGTGGGGCGAGGGTCTGGATACGCCGTGCGGCTACAACCAGATCGGTGCCGTAGTCGGCGCAACCTATCCCGAGGAGCAGAAGATCATCCGTGAGCTGCTGCCGAAGAGCTACTTCCTCGTACCGGGTTACGGCGCGCAGGGCGCAACCGCAAAGGACATCGCCAATGCGTTTAACGACGACGGTCTCGGTGCGATCGTAAACTCCTCCCGCGGCATCATGTGTGCATGGAAGAAAACCGGTAACAACGGCGAGGATTACAAGGAAGCTGCCCGCGCAGAAGCCATCCGTATGCGCGATGACATCGTAAACGCCATTAAGTGATTATAGGGGGTATCCAATACCCCCTATATACAAAAATCAGTTCCAATAGAAACTGATTTTTGATACCCCCGGACGCGGCCCAAGGCCGCTGAGTCGAGGTATAAAAAGTCAGGCGCATGTCCCGACTTTTTATGAACGTAGCAAGCTGCGTTCTATTACAATAGAAATTCCGCGAATTTCATTTAGGAGCGTGTGGATATAGTGAAAAAAGCATACTTACTGCTGGCGGACGGCACTCTGTTCGAGGGTACCGCAGTCGGCTACGAAGGACAGAGCATCGGTGAGGTCGTATTCAACACCGGCATGGCAGGTTATCAGGAGGTTCTGACCGACCCGTCCTACTACGGTCAGGTCGTTACCATGACCTACCCGCTCATCGGCAACTACGGCATCAACTTTGACGATTACGAGTCCCGCAAAAGCTGGGTTTCCGGCTTTATCATGCGCGAGATGTGCGAATACCCGTCCAACTGGCGCTGCAAGGTAACACTCGACGAGTACCTCAAGGCGCAGAAGGTTGTCGGTCTGGCCGGCATTGATACCCGCCGTCTGACCCGCAAGCTGCGAGGCGAGGGCGTTATGAACGGCGTGATCTACACCGAGGGCTTTGAGCCGGATGAGCAGACCATTGCGGAAATGAAGGCTTACGTTGTAAAGGATGCGGTTAAGGCCGTAACCTGCGACGAAAATATCGTTTATCCTGCTGACGGTGAGACCAAGTACCGCATTGCCCTGTTCGACTACGGCGTAAAGTACAACATCGAGCGCGAGCTGTGCAAGCGCGGTTGTGAAGTCACCGTTGTTCCGGCATACACCAAGCCGGAGGACGTAGTCGGCAAGTACGACGGCGTGATGCTGTCCAACGGCCCCGGCGACCCGGCGGAGAATGTCGAGATCGTAGCAAACCTCAAGGAGCTGCTGAAGTCCGATATGCCGATCTTCGGCATCTGCCTCGGTCACCAGCTGCTGGCACTGGCTATCGACGCAAAGACCACCAAGCTGAAGTACGGCCACCGCGGTGTCAACCATCCGGTAAAGGACATCGACGCGGACCGCACCTACATCACCTCGCAGAACCACGGCTATGCCGTTGTAGGCGAGTCGGTTGACCCGCAGATCGCCCGCGTGCGCTATGTCAACCTGAACGACGGCACCGTTGAGGGCCTCGAGCACATCGGCCGTCCGGTATTCACCGTTCAGTACCACCCGGAGGTATGCCCCGGCCCGATGGATACCTCGTATCTGTTTGATAAGTTCATCGAAAATATTGAAAAGTCGAAAGGAGGCGCTCAGTAATGCCGCTGCGCAAGGATATTCATAAGGTAATGGTACTGGGCTCCGGCCCGATCGTAATCGGTCAGGCTGCCGAGTTCGACTATGCAGGCACGCAGGCGTGCCGCGCACTGCGCGAGGAGGGTCTGGAGGTTGTTCTGGTAAACTCCAACCCGGCGACCATCATGACCGACAAGGCCATGGCAGACAAGGTTTACATCGAGCCGATGACCGTCGAAGCCGTTCAGGAGATCATCAAAAAGGAACATCCGGACTCTCTGCTGCCCAACCTCGGCGGTCAGACCGGTCTGAACCTCGCCATGGAGCTGTGCGAGAACGGTTTCCTTGATAAAATGGGCGTAAAGCTGCTCGGCGCTAATCCGACCACCATCGCAAAGGCAGAGGACCGCCAGATGTTCAAGGACACCATGGAGAAGATCGGCGAGCCGATCATTGCCTCCAAGGTTGTTCACTCGGTTGAGGATGCGGTTGATTTCACCCGTGAGATCGGTCTGCCGGTCATCATCCGTCCGGCGTACACGCTCGGCGGCACCGGCGGCGGCATCGCCTACACCTGGGAGCAGCTGCGCGAAATTGCGGCCTCCGGCATCATGTACTCGCGTGTTGACGAGATTCTGGTCGAGAAGTGCATCGCAGGCTGGAAGGAAATCGAGTACGAGGTAATGCGCGACCACAAGGGCAACGCCATCACCATCTGTAACATGGAGAACGTTGACCCGGTCGGCGTACACACCGGCGACTCTGTCGTAGTTGCGCCGTCGCAGACCCTGTGCGACAAGGAATATCAGATGCTCCGTACCTCCGCACTCAACATCATCACCGAGCTGGGCATCGAGGGCGGCTGCAACGTGCAGTACGCGCTCAACCCGGAATCCTTCGAGTACGCCGTAATTGAGGTAAACCCGCGTGTTTCCCGTTCCTCTGCACTGGCTTCCAAGGCAACCGGCTACCCGATTGCAAAGGTAACGGCAAAGATCGCCGTCGGCTACGGTCTGGACGAGATCTCCAACGCCGTTACCGGCAAGACCAAGGCGTGCTTCGAGCCGACCCTCGACTACTGCGTTGTCAAGTTCCCGCGCTGGCCGTTCGACAAGTTCGTTTACGCGGACAACACCCTCGGCACCCAGATGAAGGCCACCGGTGAGGTCATGGCCATCGACAACACCTTTGAGGGCGCGCTGATGAAGGCCGTTCGCGGCTGTGAGATCAAGCTGGACAGCATGATCGCGCCGCGCATCCAGAAGCAGTCTGACGCCGAGATTAAGAAGGGCGTGGCACGCACAGACGATCAGCGTCTGTTCCATATCTGCGAGGCTCTGCGCCGCGGCATCATGACCATTGAAGAAATCCACGACATCACCACGATGGACGTGTTCTTCCTGCATAAGTTCCAGAATATCATCGACATGGAAAAGGAGCTGGCTTCCGCAGAGAAGATCGACTCCGATCTGTATATCCGCGCCAAGAAGATGGGCTTCCTCGACAAGACCATCGAGCAGCTGTCCGGTAAGGACATTTCGGACGTTAAGCGTCTGCCGGTATACAAGATGGTTGATACCTGTGCCGCTGAGTTCGAGGCAGAGACCCCGTATTACTACTCCACCTACGATGATGAGACCGAGGTTGCACCTCCGTCCGGCAAGAAAAAGATTCTGGTACTTGGCTCCGGTCCGATCCGTATCGGTCAGGGCATCGAGTTCGACTACTGCTCGGTTCACGCTGTCTGGGCGCTGCAGAAGCTGGGCTGCGAGACCGTTATCATCAACAACAACCCGGAGACCGTTTCCACTGACTTTGACACCGCAGACCGTCTGTACTTCGAGCCGCTGACACCGGAGGACGTTACCGGCGTTGTCGAGGCCGAGAAGCCGGATTACGCTATCGTACAGTTCGGCGGTCAGACCGCCATCAACCTTGCGGCTCACCTTGAGAAGCTCGGTGTTCCGATCCTCGGTACGCCGGCATGGTCGATCGACGCCGCTGAGGACCGTGAAAAGTTCGACGTTATCCTCGAAAAGTGCGGTATCCCGCGTCCGGCGGGCCACACGGTTATGACCGAGGAAGAAGCTGTCAAGGCGGCTGACGAGCTTGGCTATCCGGTTCTCGTTCGTCCGTCCTACGTTCTGGGCGGTCAGGGCATGGAGATTGCCTACAAGGAGGCCGATGTCCGCGAGTTCATGCAAGTCATCACCCGCAACAAGGTCGAGAATCCGGTTCTGGTCGATAAGTACATGATGGGCCGCGAGATCGAGGTCGATGCCATCTGTGACGGCGACGACATCCTCATCCCGGGTATCATGGAGCACTTCGAGCGCGCAGGCGTTCACTCCGGCGACTCCATCTCCATCTATCCGTCCATCAATATCGAGCAGAAGCACAAGGACACCCTTGTTAAGTACACCGAGGCTCTGGCAAAGAACCTCGCTGTTCTCGGTCTGGTCAACATCCAGTTCGTTCTGTACAACGATCAGATCTACGTTATCGAGGTAAACCCGCGTTCGTCCCGTACCGTGCCGTACATCTCTAAGGTTACCGGCGTGCCGATGGTCGATCTGGCTACCCGCTGCATGTTCGGTGAAAAGCTGAAGGACATGGGCTGCGGCACCGGTCTGCATCCGGAAAGCGACCACTATGCGGTCAAGGTTCCGGTATTCTCGTTCCAGAAGCTGCGTGATCTGGACACCCAGCTTGGCCCTGAGATGAAGTCCACCGGCGAGGTTCTGGGCGTTGCCAAGACCTTCCGTGAGGCACTGCTCAAGGGTCTGACCGGCGCAGGCTTCCAGATGAAGAAGAAGGGCGCTGTCCTGATCTCGGTCCGTGATTCGGACAAGCAGGAGGCAATCCGCATCGGTGAGCGCTTCGAGGCTCTTGGCTTTGATATTTACGCTACCAGCGGCACCGCAAACGTGCTCAACCGTCACATGGTCGCAACCAACTCCATCCGCAATGTGGATGAGCCGTCCCCGAACATCATCGACCTGATCGAGTCCGGCAAGATCGACTACGTTGTTGCTACCTCGGTCAAGGGCCGTCATCCGGAGCTTGGCTCGGTACACATCCGCCGTACCGCGGTAGAGCGTGCAATCCCGTGCCTGACCTCGATGGATACGGTTTCCGCGCTGCTGCGCTGCCTCGAGGGCGATGTTAAGATCGAAAACTGCGAAATGGTTGATATCAACACCATCTGATTGCAGTGAAATAAAACAGAAACCCGAAGGGGAAACTTCGTAAAGAAGTTTCCCCCTTCGGGTTTTGTAATCCGCCGGAATGGATACGCCGTATGAACAGCATCCGGAGCCGCGCAAAGGAAATGGAAAAATCATTTCAATCTCTTGTATAGCATAAGAAAACAGAAACGGTGCAGTCAATAAGACTGCACCGTTTCGAAAATGTTAAATTGAACTGCAAAAGCTGTTATACGAGAGAAATTAGTCCTCGTCGTCGATCTCCAGGTAATCCTTAAGATCCTTGAACAGTGCGGTCGGATCAACGTCATCCTCGAGAACGATCTGAAGCGGCTCGTTCAGGGACAGCAGGAACATACCGAGCAGGCTCTTTGCGTCTACCATACCGCTCTTGCCGTGAATCCAAATATCAAAACCGTAACGGGTTACGATCTTGTTGATCTTCTGAATGTCGTCCGTATTCTTTACACGGATACCTCTGGTCATAATAACTACCTCCTGAGATTGTACTTCGTGAAGCCCTTTTATGTTAGTTTCATTATAGCATAAAACAGCAGAAAGAAAAGAGGTTTTTATAGATTTTCTCATTTTTCAGCGTTTTTCGCTTAACATAAGCACAATTTCTCAGTCGTTTGGGCACTATTCACAGATTATATCCTCTGTGCTTGTGCACAGTGTCGAGTCTCTCGGTCGGATGATTCATGAGAAGCGACAAAAAACTGTGTAAAAAATCATATATTCTGTCAGGCAGAATTTTACTTGCTCAGTGAAGCAGCGTGATCCTGCTGTGACAGGCGGCCTTTCCCTGCGGTATGCCGCAACAGCACGGCGGCGATTACTGCGGTCAGCACCTCCGCGATGGGGAACGCCAGCCACACGCCGGCCGGCAGCAGGCGCGCGAACAGCCATGCCGCCGGCAGTACGAAGATCAGCTGACGCAGCAGTGACACGAGCAGCGACTGCACACCGCCCTCGGTGGCCTGGAACACGCCCTGTATGGCAATGTTTGCACCTGCGAACACGAAACTGACCGCCAGCACGCGCAGACCGGTCACGCACAGGCCCATCGTGCCTGCGGACAGTGAGAAAATACCTGCCAGCGGCTGCGCCAGAATTTCTACAGCCGCAGTGCAGACCAGCATGAGAACACTGGTATACAACAGACCGCAGCGCACGCCCTCGCGGATGCGTTTCGCGTTTTGCATGCCGTAGCTGAACGACATAATCGGCGTAATCGCGTCACGCAGACCAAATGCCGCGAACAAAACAAACTGCTGAATTTTGTACACAATGCCATAAGCGGTGACATACGAACTGTCCAGACTGCCGAAAATCAGATTAACACAATAATTCATCACGCTCATCGCACCCTGTGCTATGATGGCCGGTACGCCGATGGAGTAAATCTCGCCGACGATACTGCGGCGCAGGCGCAGAGCCTTGCGTCTGAACGGCAGTTCCCTGTTCAGGTGGAAATGGAACACGGCTGCCAGAGCCAGAGACGCAATCTGACCGAGCACGGTCGCCCATGCCGCACCTGCTACGCCCAGTTTCGGACAGCCGAGCAGACCGTAGATCATAATCGGGTCAAGCACGATGTTCGTCAGTGCGCCTGCCACCTGTGCAATCGTGGAATAGAGTGAGCGGCCGGTCGCCTGCAGGGTTTTCTCAAACACTGAGAAAAACAGAATACCGAACGAGGCCATGCAGCAGATGCGGAGATACTGACTGCCCATCGCCAGTGCGGTCGGGTCACTCGTCTGCGAGCCGATATACGCGCCCGCACCGAATGCACCGAACAGCAGGCACACCACGTAAATGATACCCATAAGGCTCAGCGCGTTGCCTGCTGCCGCACCCGCCTTTTCTCGGTCGCCCTGACCGAGCGCCCGCGCGATGAGCGCATTTGCGCCCACGCCTGTGCCGATGCCGACCGCCACCATCATCATCTGCACCGGAAATGCCAGTGTCAGCGCATTGACTGCAATCTCGCCGTTCTCCGCCATGTTCGCCACAAAATAACTGTCCACGATGTTGTAGACCGCCTGAAGCATCATGGAGAGGATCATCGGCGTACCCATTTGCAGCATCAGCTTCCCCACCGGCGCTGATGCCATTCGTTTTTCTGCCTTGTCCCGATCCATATCGAAACCTCCTGATTGGATTTTCGGAGTCTTTACGGAAAGCTGCCACAACCTGTCTTTTGCACAAAAGAAAAAAGTGCGTAAATCCATCTGGATTTACGCACTTCTGCTACTCGACTGCTTTATTTTATCAGCGTTTTTCGCACTTGTCAAGCGGTTAGACCGGATACTTCCGAAAGATTCCGGGTGCAACGCCAACGTTCTTGCGGAAGCTGTGAATGAAATTCTCCTCGCTGTTGTAGCCGGTCGCGTAGGCGATTTCCTTGACCGACAATTCGGTAGAGGCCAGCATATACTTCGCCTTATCGATGCGGCGCAGCACGATATACTCATATGGCGAATAGCCGGTCCGCGCCTTGAACTGCCGTGAGAAATGCGATGGACTCAGGCTGACGGCTGCTGCCGCGTCCTGCACGCCGATCGGCTCGAACAAATGCCGGTTCATATAGCGGATGGCCTGTGCAATACGATCGCCGCCTGCGGTGCTCTCGGTGGTCTCGTCCAGCAAGAGCAGGCACAGCAGTCGGTGGATCAGCTGCGAGCACCGTGCCTCGCTCAGCCGCGCGTCCTCGGCGCAGGCGCTCCGCAGAGAATCCAGCATTTGCGCAATCTCCGCCGGTGCGGCCGGCGAAAATGCCCTGCGGCCGCGTGCCTGCAGGATTTTCTGATAGAATGCGCGGGCATTCAGGCCGTTGAACAGCAGCCAGGTGAACTCCAGTCCGTCCGAGGCGGCATAGCTGTATGGCTCACGGCAGTCAAACAGCACAATCTGTCCGGCGCCGGCGATGGCAGGCGTACCGTTCAGCGTCAGTTCCATTGCGCCATCATGCACAAAAAACAGCATGATATTTTGGTTGTGGTCACCCTGCAAGGCAATTTCCGACCGATGATTGAAGGAATACCGGCTGCTGCAGAAGTAATGTCCGAGCCGCGTTGGGTAATAAAAAAGCTCCTTTGCAAGCGAAGACGGCGTAAAAAAGTACCGTTCCGAGGTCTGATGGACACCTAATTCGGGAATCAGCATAGCGGTCACTCTCCTTGTCTCTATCCTACCAGAAGTATCCGTTTGATGCAATAGCGAATAGCAGGATTTCGCAGGTTTAGGGTAATTTGTATCATTGGCAAGACGGCAGAAACGCTTTATAATAGAGCCATCAAACAGGGAAGCCACCCTTGATATGGCAAACAGACAAGGAGGATCATTCTTATGAAAATCGCATTTGACGTTGACGTTCTTGCCAAGCAGATGTCCATCAACGATTATGTTCACAAGGTAGCAGACTGGGGCTACAAGTACATCGAGCAGTCCCCGCATCCGCGCATCAACCCGTTCTACAAGCACCCGCTGTTCTCCAAGGAGTGCCAGCAGGAGTACAAGCAGGCTCTCAAGGAGACCGGTGTAGAGATTTCCTCTTTCATCGTTGTTTACCGCTGGTCCGGCCCGACCGAGGAGCAGCGCCAGCACGCCGTTGCAAACTGGAAGCGTATGATCGAAATCGCGGTTGACATGGGTGTACCGGTCATCAACACCGAGTTCTCCGGCGACCCGAACCAGCAGGAGATCTGCAACGGCATGTTCTTCAAGTCTATGGAGGAGCTTCTCCCGATCATCGAGCGTGAGGGCATCCGCGTAGAGTGCCAGTCCCATCCGTATGACTTCGTAGAGCTGAACGACGAGGCCTGCGACATCGTTAAGTCCTTCCGTTCCAAGAACCTGGGCTACGTTTACTCCGCATCCCACGGCTTCTTCTACGATCAGGGCAAGGGCGACGTTCGCCACATGCTGAAGTACGCCGGCGATGAGCTGACCCACGTTCTTCTGGCTGACACCTGGAACCAGACCAAGGACTGCCGCTACATCGTAAATCCGCCCTGGCTGAACCAGCACGGCCGTGCTGACTACACCATCCATCAGCACACCGCTATGGGTGAAGGCGAGGTTGATTTCGACGGCATCTTCGAGACCCTGCGTGATATGGACTTCGCAAACAAGCAGCTGAAGCCGGACGCACCGAAGGTTGGCGGCGACAATATCATCTGCGTATCCTACTTCGGCTTCCCGGAGAAGATGGATCAGCAGGCTCCGGAGGCACTCGACCGCATTAAGCACGAGCTGCTGTAAAGAATACTTTCTGAATACACAAAAGGACTTGAGTTTTCACTCAAGTCCTTTGAGGCTGTCGCGAAACTACAGTTTCGCCGACAAGCAGGAACGGACCGTGGGCCGTTCCAAAGTCGT
>OLPL01000556.1_pt1 | contig 27552 bp, 28 predicted proteins | sample 1673211 | NCBI WGS metagenome assembly OLPL01 (sample SAMEA3136766, study PRJEB25190) | human gut metagenome | reverse complement strand
ATGGACAGAGAGCTCGGCAAAGATGTCCTCACCGTCTCGGGTCTTACAAAGGCCGTAGACGGCGTAAAGGTGCTTGATAACGTCACGTTCACCGTCGGCCGCACGGATAAAATCGCGTTCACCGCATCAAACGAGTTCGCCGTGCCGACGCTTTTCAAAATCTTAATGGGCGAGCTGGAGCCGGACGCCGGCACATTCAAGTGGGGCGTTTCGACGAGTCAGTCCTATTTCCCGCAGGATAATTCCGCCTATTTCACCGATACGGAAGATTCCATCATCCGCTGGCTCGAGCAATATTCCAAAGACACCACCGAAACGTATCTGCGCGGTTTCCTCGGCAAAATGCTGTTCTCCGGCGAAGACGTCTATAAGCCCGTGCAGGTGCTTTCCGGCGGCGAAAAGGTGCGCTGCATGCTCTCGCGCATGATGATGTTCGGCAGCAATGTACTCCTGCTCGACCAGCCCACGAACCACCTCGACCTCGAGTCCATCACTGCCGTCAACAACGGCCTCATCGATTTCAAGGGTGTCGTGCTGTTCGCATCGCACGACCACGAGTTCACCCAGACCGTCGCGAACCGCATCATCGAAATTCTGCCCGAGGGCGGCACGTTCGACCGCGTTACCACCTACGACGAGTACCTCGAAATGCGCGGCTAAACCCGTATTGAATACGGCTAACCCGCAAAGGTCGCGGCTGATTCATAATCTGGAAAACGTTGTCCGGCACTAAGCTTTAGTCGCCGGACAAACTTTTATCGGAAATTTCAAAATCCGTGTAACCTGCCGATATAAAACGCCTACTTATAAAGTGAAGGGGAAGGGAGGATAAAAGCATGAAGGAAGACCATGAGATCATCAAGCTCTACTGGTCGCGCAGCGAAAGCGCCGTGCACGAAACGGACGAAAAGTACGGAGCGAAGCTCCACACGCTCTCCGGGCGCATTCTGCCCGAAGCAGAGGATGCCGAGGAGTGCGTCAACGATACGTACCTCGGCGCGTGGAATGCCATGCCGCCGCAGCGTCCGCTCGCGCTCTTTGCATTTTTGGCGCGCATCTGCCGCAACATTGCGTGCGATAAGTTAGACAAGCTCCGCGCGAAAAAGCGCAGCGCAGAGGTCTCCGCGCTCACGGAGGAGCTTTCGGCGTGCATCGCAGACCCAACAGCAGCAAGGGAAGCGGAAAGCCGCGAGATCGCCGAAGCCTTAAACAGCTTTCTCTCGACGCTCCCCGTCGATGCCCGGCTCTTTTTCATGCGCCGTTACTGGTATATGGATTCCGTAAAAGCCATCGCCGAAAAGTATGGCTGCGGCGAAAGCCGCATCAAAACGTCCCTCCACCGCACGCGTGAAAAGCTGCGGGATTATCTCCAAAAGGAAGACATCTGGCTTTAAAGAAAGGCGGGAACAGTATGACAGGTATCGATTTATTCAAGGCCCTCGGCGATGTAAAGGAAGAATATATCGCGGAAGCGGACGGCAGCCGCAAGCTGCCGCACGTGAGAAAAGTCACCCTGCAATGGTGTGCCGCGCTCGCCGCGTGCGTGTGTCTGCTGCTCGGCTGGGGCTTCATCGCGCAGCACCTCAGCGGCATAGCCGATTACACCGGCGACGAAGCGAAAGTCACAGGCGCCGCCGAGACCGCGCAGGCAGACGGCGCAGATCAGGGCACCGCGCCCGCCATCGGCGGCAAGGTCGTGCTCCCTGTGCGCATCACGGCAGAAACACAGCCCGTAAGCGACGTGAAGGTCTTCACGGACGAGGAAAAAATCGGGCAGATCATGCCGCTGCTTCTCCTAAAGAACGCGGCGGAAACGAGCGGTGACCCGAACGTATACGTCGGCTCGGCCAACATTTTCACGCTGGAATACGCAAACGGCGAAACGAGTACGATCACGGTTTACGGCAATCTGTTCTATAAAAAGGACGACGGCCCGTGGTGCGATATTCCGTACGAACAGGCCGAAAAGCTCGAAGAACTCGTCCGCAGCCTTGAGTCCGACGCATAAAACCGTAAAATTTGACAAAACAGGCAAATAAGACTGGATTTTCCCGCAGTTCCCCGCTATAATAGAAATAATGTCTTTCTCCGCATAATCTTGCGGAAGAAGAAAACGAAAACGCTCTGAAAGCGTAAAAAAAGGGGAATTTGCAAATGGAAATTGCAATTACAGTCTTGCTGCTCATCGTGGGTCTCGTGCTCATCATCAAGGGCGGCGATTTCTTTGTGGATGCCGCATCGTGGATGGCGGAAGCTTCCGGCATTCCGAAGCTTATTGTCGGCGCTACGGTCGTCAGCTTCGCGACCACTTTGCCGGAGCTGCTCGTCTCCATCTTCGCGGCGCTCGACGCACGTGCCGCAGAAGCGCTTTCGCCCGGCAGCGGCATCGGCATGGTGGATATGTCTATCGGCAACGCCATCGGCAGCGTCACGGCGAACCTCGGTCTCATCATGGGCATCGCGCTTGTCGCCATTCCTATGGCGATCCGCCGCAAAGATTACATGCTCAAAATGATCCTCATGCTCGTGGCTGCCGCTGTCGCCGTATGTTTCTCACTGTTTGATAACGGCGTCGGCATGGTTGCCAGCATTTTGCTTATCATCATTTTCGTCATTGCCATGTACGACAACATCCACGAGGCCGTCGTCGCCGTCAAGGGCGGGGCAAAGGGTCAGCAGCTCGATGAGCCCGTCACGAAAAAAGCCGTCATTACCAATGTTGTCAAGTTCCTCATCGGCGCGGTCGGCACGGTCGCCGGTGCACAGCTCCTTGTCGATAACGGCTCCGCGCTCGCTTCCATGTGCGGCGTTTCGGATCGCGTCATCTCCGTCACCATCATCGCCATCGGCACGTCTCTGCCGGAGCTTGTCACCACGCTTACCGCCATCGCGAAAAAGCAGGGCTCGCTCTCCGCAGGCAACATCATCGGCGCAAATATCATCGATCTGACCTTGATTCTGCCCGTATGCGCGCTCATCTACGGCAGCAAGCTCCCCGCGTCGCCCACCGTCGCCATGGTCGATATCCCGGCATGTCTCATCATCGGCATTCTGTCTGTCGTGCCCACGCTCGTCACGAAGAAATTCTCGCGCTGGCAGGGCGTTTTAATGCTCGCCGCCTACGCCGTCTATATCGTGCTCAGCGTCATTGTTATGGCATAACTTGTAACTTTTGTAACGAAAGCTCCGTTTTCAAGAAAAACGGGGCTTTTTTATGCACTTTTCAAATCATTTCCTCTTGACTTTTCAACGCTCTGTATGCTAAAATGTAACAGAAGTGTAACAAATGTTATTGCTTTGTAATTTTTGAATGTCAGGTGAGAAGCGCATGCAGGCGGCAGAAATGCAGATAAAAACCGAAAACAGTGTTGAGGCAGCAAGCGCCATTCTTCGCACACTGCGTCATGCCGTGCCGGTGCTCTTGGCCTTGCTTATCGCTTTGCTCGCTGCCGCACCCGTTTTGGCGGATGAGACCGATGAAGCGATAACGGATACCGAAACCGTTTCCACCGAACCGACGGAAGACCTCCGGGACGATTACACCGCCGTCGCCGCGCAGCTGGAAGCCGTCGCGCGCGCAGAGGGCAGAGATATGGCAGATAAAATGCTCAGCACTGCCCTGCACAGCCTCACGGGGACTTCGGTCGATACCGACGATGCCGAAAGCGCCATTTCCGCCGCGGCTGCGCCCGAGGCCGCAGAGCCGAAGGCTGTCGTCGTCAACGCCTCCGTGCAGGCGGGCGCCAAGTGGTCTGCAAAGGGCATTCTGCCGTTTTTGGCCGTTGTGCTGTTGGCATTTTTAGGTCTTTCGCTTGCCGTGCGCCCCATGCGCCGCCGTCGTGTGCATTCGGCCCGTGCTTATCGCCCCATGCGTGACCGCACTCTGAATGACACTGCGTTTCAAAGCCGCGCACATTCCACTTTATAAATCCGATCATAAGGAAAAACATACTTTTCCTCTCTTTTCGGCGCCGCTCGGTTCTCGGGCGGCGCTCTTTTTTTCGCAAACCCGCATAAATCCCTTTTTGACATTCCTGAAAATCCCATTTTTAAAAATGCACACAAATCCATCGTCAAACTTTATTCATATTTTACGCAAAAGCGGTTGACAAATCCTGACTTTTTCCGTAAACTGAACTTATTGCGTTTGCATCTAAAACCAAATAAAATCGGCTGTTCCGGAAAGGTCGCTAAAACGGGCAACACACAAAGCGTTGTGTTGCTTTTATCCTGTTCGGAAAAGTGTTCCTGCCGCGGCCGGATCGCGGGCGAAAGCCTGCGGCCGTGAAAAATCCTTTGCGGAAGCAGTACGCATCATGCAGCCGGGGTGTGTGATTCACTAAGACCGCGCAACTTTCGGGGGACAAGGGTCCCACCAAACCGCAAAGGGGATGCTTTCCATGTTAAAACCAATCATCACGCTCAAAGACATTGCAGTATCGTTTGACGGCGAGCAGGTCTTAAAGAACTTCAACCTCACCATCGGTGACGGCGAGTTCGTAACACTGCTCGGACCCTCCGGCTGCGGCAAAACCACGGTTTTGCGCACCATCGGCGGCTTCGTCACACCGGATAGCGGCGATGTCTTTTTTGGTGACGAGAAGATCAATAACGTGCCGCCGCATAAGCGCGCCGTCAATACGATTTTCCAAAAATACGCGCTTTTCCCGCACCTGAACGTCTATGAAAACATCGCGTTCGGCATGCGTCTCAAAGGTAAGAAAGAAGACGAAATTCAAAAGACCGTCACCGAAATGCTGCATATGGTCAACTTAAACGGCATGGCGCACCGCGGTGTCGGCCAGCTTTCCGGCGGTCAGCAGCAGCGTGTCGCCATTGCGCGCGCCCTCGCAAACGAGCCGAAGGTGCTCCTCCTCGATGAGCCGCTTTCCGCGCTCGATTTAAAGCTGCGCAAGGATATGCAGAACGAACTCAAAAAAATCCAGCAGGCCATCGGCATCACGTTCATTTTCGTCACGCACGACCAGGAGGAAGCGCTCTCCATGAGTGACACGGTCGTCGTCATGGATAAGGGCGAAATTCAGCAGATCGGCTCGCCGATTGACATCTACAACGAACCGAAAAACGCCTTCGTTGCGGACTTCATCGGCGAAAGCAATATCCTCGACGGCACCATGATCGAAGACTACCTCGTCGAGGTCGCCGGTCAGCGCTTCAAGTCGCTCGACAGCGGCTTCGGTAAAATGGCCCCGGTCGACGTCGTCATCCGCCCGGAGGATATCGACATCGTGCCCACCGGCTCCGCCGCCGCACACATCAACGGCGTCGTCACCAGCGTCACGTTTAAGGGCGTACACTATGAGATTATCGTCGATGTTGACGGCTTCAAGTGGATGATCCAGACGACCGACAGCGCCAATGTCGGCGATAAGATCGGCCTTGCGCTCACCCCGGACGACATTCACGTCATGGCGAAGTCCGTTTACTCCGGCACTATGGGCGATTACAGCACGTTCAGTGATGAAATGGAGGAAGCGCTCCAGGAGGAGGGCAGCGAACATGAGGACTAAACTCATCTCTGCCCCATACACGATCTGGATGACGCTGTTCATCATCGTGCCCATGGGTCTTGTGGCATTCTTTGCCTTTACCGATAAAAGCGGCGCTTTTACGTTAGATAACATCGCGCGCGTCGGCCAGTATTCCAACGTCTTCCTGCGTTCCATCTGGCTCGGCGCCCTCGCAACGTTTATTTCGCTTCTGCTCGGCTACCCGCTCGCGTATATCATCGCCAAAGCGGCGCCGAACCGCCAAAGCTTCCTCATTTTGCTCATCATGCTGCCCATGTGGATGAACTTCCTGCTGCGCACCTACGCATGGATGTCCCTCCTTGAGGATAACGGTCTCATCAACAATATGCTCGCCGCCGTCGGTCTGCCGCGCATCCACATGATCAACACCGCGGGCGCAGTCGTCCTCGGCATGGTGTATAACTACATCCCGTACATGATCCTGCCCATTTACTCTGTGCTCACCAAAATCGACAACAGTGTCATCGAAGCTGCGCAGGATCTCGGTGCAAACAACCGCAATGTCTTCCTTAAAGTTGTCCTGCCCATGAGCATGCCCGGTGTCATTTCCGGCGTTACCATGGTGTTTGTGCCCGCTGTTTCCACATTTATTATCTCTAAAATGCTCGGCGGCGGCGGAAACCTGCTCATCGGCGACCTCATCGATATGCAGTTCCTCGGCTCGGCGTATAACCCGAACCTCGGCTCGGCCATTTCACTTGTCCTCATGGTCATCATTCTCATCTGCATGGGTATCATGAACCAGTTCGACGACGGTGAAAATGTGGGAGGAGGTATGATTCTGTGAAAACGGCTTCCAAAGTCTACACGGCGCTCATCTTCATCTTTCTTTACGCGCCCATCATCGTGCTCATCATCTTCTCGTTCAACGATACGGATACCGCAAGCCGCACCCAGTTTTCCGGCTTTACACTGCGCTGGTATCAGCGCCTGTTTGAGGACCGCTATATTCTGGAGGCGCTGCTCAATACATTGATCATCGCCGTCGTTTCTGCGTTCGCTTCCACTGTACTCGGCACCATGGCGGCGGTCGGTATCAACCGCATGAAGCGTATGCCGAAAAAGGTCATGATGAACATCACCAATTTTCCCATGGTCAACCCGGAAATCGTCACCGGTGTTTCCATGATGCTTCTGTTCGTCGCGGCAGTCAGCCTGTTCGGCGGCAAAAGCCTCGGCATGGCGTCGCTCATTATCGCGCACATCACGTTCTGCCTGCCGTATGTCATCCTGTCCGTTCTGCCGAAGCTGCGCCAGATGAACCCGAACCTCTTCGAGGCCGCGCAGGATCTCGGCTGCCCGCCGGTACGCGCGTTCTTTAAAGTCGTGCTGCCGGAGATCATGCCCGGCATCGTCACCGGCATGATCATGGCGTTCACGCTCTCCATCGATGATTTCGTCATCAGCTACTTCACAAGCGGCACCACGCAGACGCTGCCCATCTACATTTATTCCATGACGAGAAAGCGCATCTCCCCGGAGATCAACGCGCTTTCCACCGTGCTCTTTGTGTGCATCATGCTCTTGCTCATCATCATCAATGTCCGCCAGGGACGTGAAGAGCGCCGTGCCAAAAAGGCAGAAAGGGAGCGTGCCTGATGAAAAAGAAATTTTTTGCCGTCTTTTTTGCGCTTCTGGTGCTCTGCACCGCAGTCGTGCCCGTCTTTGCCGATGAAGCCGACGACTGGGATTTTTCCGAAGAATACCCCACCGCAGAGCCCACCGGTGTGACCATCAATGTCTACAACTGGGGCGAGTATATTTCAAACGGCACCGAGGGCTCGCTGGATGTCAATGCCGAGTTCACCCGTCGCACCGGCATCGAGGTCAACTACACCACGTTCGACAGCAACGAGTCGCTGTACTCCAAACTCGCAGGCGGCGGCGCAAGCTACGATGTCATTGTCCCGTCCGATTACATGATCTCAAAGCTCATGAACGAGAACATGCTCGCGGAGCTGGATTTCAGCAATATCCCGAATTTCGAGTACATCGACGAGCAGTTCCGAAACCCCGATTACGACCCCGAAAACAAATTCTCCGTGCCGTACACATGGGGCACCGTCGGCCTGTTCTATAATACCGATTATGTCACCGAGCCCGTCACCAGCTGGTCTATTTTGTGGGACGAGCAGTACAGCGGCAAGATTTTGATGTTCGATAACCCGCGCGATGCGTTCGCCATCGCACAGGAGCGCCTCGGCTTCTCCCTCAATTCCACCGACGAAAGCGAGTGGGAGCAGGCGGCTATGCTTTTAAAAGAGCAGAAGCCCCTCGTACAGGCGTACGTCATGGATCAGATTTTTGACAAAATGGAAAGCGGCGAAGCGTGGCTTGCACCGTACTATTCCGGCGATGCCGGCACGCTTGTTGAAAACAACGACAACATCAAGTTCATCGTCCCGGAAGAGGGCACGAACTACTTTGTCGATGCCATGTGCATCCCGGCAACGGCCGAACACAAAAGAGAAGCCGAACTGTACATCAACTTCATGTGTGACCCCGAAATTGCCGGTGCGAACATGGATTTCGTCGGCTACGCCACCCCGGAGACCGCCGCAAAAGACTATCTTGATCCCGACGCCGTCGCAAATCCCATCTACTACCCGGATCAGGATGTGCTCGACCGCACGGAGGTCTTCGTCAATCTCCCGAGCGAGACGAGCAATCTGCTCGATACGCTCTGGGCAGAGGTCAAAATGGGCGGCCCCGGCCAATCCGCGGTTCTCATCGCCATCATCTTAGTCTTCCTCGCAGTCTACATCGCCATCATCATCTGGAAAAAACAAAAGCGCAAGCGCGAGATGATGTAACAACTGCGTAAATAGAAGTATATTGAAAGCTCTTCGAAAATCACTTTCGGGGAGCTTTTTCTCTGTCTGGGCGTTTTATCAAAAGGCTTCGCCTTTTTAGGAAACCCATGCAAATGGGTTTCCTAATTTTGGTGTAGGCAAAAGGTGTTTTGTCGGCTGTGGACGACGGCTTAGGGCGCTGCCCTAAGAACCTGCAAGCTTTTTCAAAAGCTTGCGCAAAACTTTTTGCGTTCTTAGCGTCTTGCAATTTCCTCTGCACCTCGGTATAATGTGGTTAGATTCAAAACAGAAAGCAAGGATGAAAAAACCATGAAAATTCAGAATGTTTCGGATGCCGCTTTTAAAAAGTACGGCAAAGTTATCACGGGGCTCGATTGCTCCGACATTATCGCCGCCATGGCGGAAACGCCCTGCCCGGAAAACGTCGTCTATGTGCCCGGTGCAGAGTCTCTCGAAAACTGCGCGTCTGCCAAAGACATCGCCTACACGCTCTACGGCGGCATGCCCGTGCAGATCGGCTACTGCAACGGCAATAACCATAAGTTAAACGGTCTCGAATATCACCGCGATAGTGAAGTAAACATCGCCGTTACCGACCTCATCCTGCTCATCGGCTCCGAGCAAGACATCGAAAACGGCAAGTACGATACGTCTAAGGTCGAAGCGTTCCTCGTGCCCGCCGGCACCGTTATCGAGGTTTACGCCACTACGCTGCACTACGCGCCGTGCAATGCAAACGACGGCGGCTTCAAGTGCGTCGTCGCGCTGCCGAAGGGTACGAACACCGACATCGAAAAGCGCGCGCCGAAGACCGAGGAAGACAAAATGCTTTTCGCCCGCAACAAGTGGCTGCTTATGCACCCGGAAGCGGCAGAAGAGGGCCAGTACGTCGGCCTTGTCGGCGAAAACATCTGCGTTTGATTTGCGTAGAACGCCGTAAAACCGAACAACCGGGGCATACCGCACGGCACGGTGCAGTATGCCCCTTTTCGCTCAAAATCTATCCATAATAAGGGGGAGACCCATGACATTTTATGATCTGCTCTGGTATTTTACCATTTATTCGTTTTTAGGCTGGTGCTCGGAGGTCATTTTTGCCACCGTCACCACCGGCAAGTTCGTCAACCGCGGCTTCTTAAACGGGCCCGTGTGCCCCATCTACGGCTTTGGCATGTCGCTCGTGTTGCTCGTTTTGCTGCCGTTTTCGGATAACATCCCCTTGCTGTTTATCGGCGGCGCGCTGCTCACCAGCGCCATCGAGCTTGTCGGCGGTTGGGCACTCAAAAAATTCTTCCACACCACGTGGTGGGACTATTCCAACCAGCCCTTCAACCTCGGCGGCTATATTTGCTTAAAATTCAGCATCCTCTGGGGTCTGTGTGTCGTCGTCGTCATCCGCATTGTTCATACGGCTATCGCGTCGCTCGTGCACTGGATTCCCTTCACGCTCGGCGCAATTCTGGTCGGTATTTTCATCGCGCTGTTTATCACGGATACCATCGTCACCGTGCTTACCATCCGCAAGCTCAACGAAAAGCTCACCGTCATCAACGATATGTCCGCGCGTCTGCGCAAAGAGAGCGACGCCATCTCGAACGGCCTCGGTCGCCTGACGCTCCTTGCAGACGAGAAGATCACCGAGCAGAAGCAGGAGTTCGACGAAAAAACCCGCCCTGTCCTCGAAGAGAAGCTTCAGGCACAGCGCGCTCAGCTTTCGGAGAAGTACGAAGAATACCGTGCGTCGCTGGAAGACCGCCGTGTGAAAGCACAGAAGTCTGCCGAAGACCTCCGTGCCCAGTGGAACAGCGTTACCTCCAAGCTCCAGCGTCACACCCAGCGCCGTTTGCTGCGCGCCTTCCCGACCATGAAAAACGACCGCGCAGACGAAGCACTGCGCCGCTTGCGTGCGTGGATGGATGAAAAGAAGGAAAACTGATGCGTCGCTATGTGGAAAACGTTCCGTCCTCGCTCACGCAAAAGGAGCTGCATGACCGTGCTTACGCACTTTTGCATCGCGTCTTAAAGGACGAGTGGGGCATCGCATCGCCTGTTGTGGAAAAAACTCCGCTCGGAAAGCCGTATTTAAAAGGGGAGAACATGCCCCATATCAGCCTGAGCCACACGAAGGGCATCGTCTGCTGCGCCGTGTCGCGGAAAAATGTCGGCATCGATGCCGAATATCCCCGCCGCGTGCGGGGGAGTGCCGCAGAGCGCGTCTGTACGCCCGCAGAGCTTCGGGACATACAAAGCAACCCCAATCCCGCCGCGCGCTTTCTGGCGTACTGGACGCTCAAAGAGAGCATCTCCAAGTGCCGCGGCACCGGCCTTTCGGAATCGTTCCAAAACTACGAGATCACCTTTCAAAACGGCATGCCGCATCTTAACGGCTACACGCTCTTTTTCGAGCAGTACGGCGTGCATTTTCTCGCCGCCGCCGAGGAAGCATAAAGCATAGCCGCCCCGCATACCTATGACCGAAAAGAAAGTCTTACCCGGTTTTCTGCGGTGAAAGGTGGCAGCAATATGATTGTATCGCTCGGCGCGAACAAAAAACGAATTTTGGCGGTGCTTGTGCTCATCGCCATAGCCGTCAGCGCGTTTTTCCTCATCCCGCGCGGCGAAAAGCGGCAGACATTCCCCGGTATGACGGGGGAGGAGCGCCTCGCGTTTTTAACGTCCTTCGGCTGGGAGGCGGAAGCGGAGCCACAGGATGTGCGCGAGGTTGTCATTCCCGCAAAATTTAACGATGTCTATGCGGCGTATAATACGATGCAGCAGGCGCAGGGTTTCGACCTTTTGCCCTATGCCGGCGAAAAGTGCACGCAGTACCGCTACCGCATCACAAACTACCCGAATACGCCCGATGGCGTCTTCGCAACGCTCCTCGTCTTTGAGGGCAATATCATCGGCGGCGATGTCGCGTCCGGCGCAGAGGATGGCTTCATGCACGGCTTTGCGGCAGACAGCGCCCGCTATGAGATGCCGAAGTCGGTTATCAAAGAGAGCGTGTCGCCCGCGCCGAACACCGGCGAATCCACACAAAATCCAACGGAAAGTGAAACAACATGAGACTCGATAAATTCCTTTCAAACGAAAATATCGGCAGCCGCAAGGCGGTCGGCACGCTGGTGCGCAGCGGTGCCGTCGCCGTCAACGGACAAGCCGTGCGCAAAAGCGATATCCGGATCGATCCCGAAAAGGACGAGATCACCGTCAACGGGAAGCCCGTGCGGTACAGCGCGTTTGTGTACATCATGCTCTATAAGCCCTCGGGCGTGCTCACCGCCACGCGTGACAGCCGCGCAGAGACCGTCTTAGACCTCCTGCCGCCGGAGCTTAAGCGCCGTGATCTGTTCCCTGCAGGCCGTCTCGATAAGGACACCACCGGCCTTCTCGTTTTAACGAACGACGGCGAGTACGCCCACCGCATGTTGGCGCCGAAAAGCCACGTCTGGAAGCGTTACCGCGCTACGCTCGACCTGCCCGCAGAAGAAAGCGACATCGCGCGCTTTGCCGCCGGCATCAAAAGCGGCGAAAACGAGTTTGCCCCTGCCGTGCTCGAAATCAGTAAGGACGATCCTCACATCGCGTGGACGGAAATTCGGGAGGGGAAGTTCCATCAGGTCAAGCGTATGTTTTCAGCGTGCGGCAAGACCGTCACGGCCCTTCACCGCGAATCCATCGGCGCTTTAACGCTCGATCCCACACTTACGCCCGGCGAAGCGAAAATTCTCGATCCGAGCGCCGCTGCGTTGGTTTTTGAAAAACCTGCACAAATAATCTGAACAAAAAGCATCAAGAATTTTTGCCGTTTATTTATTTTAACTAAACTCAAAGGAAAAAGTTTGGGCAAATAAGGACTGTTCAGGGACCCGATTTTCTGCTATACTTAGTGCATTGAAAAGAGACGTTGTTCGTCACATATGGCTGCCAGGCTCTGACGTATAACAACCTATCATCAGGAGGAAAAATCTTATGGCAAGTGTAACACTTAAAAATGTCTATAAAATCTATTCCGGCGGCGTTACCGCTGTTACAGATTTCTGCTTGGACATCGAAGACAAGGAGTTCATCATTCTCGTTGGTCCTTCCGGCTGCGGTAAGTCCACCACGCTTAGAATGATCGCAGGCCTCGAAGAGATCAGCAAGGGTGAGCTTTACATCGGCGACCAACTCGCAAACGATGTTGCTCCTAAGGACAGAGATATCGCAATGGTGTTCCAGAACTACGCTCTGTACCCGCACATGACCGTTTATGACAACATGGCATTCGGCCTGAAGCTCAGAAAGACCCCGAAGGATGAGATTAAGCGCCGCGTTGAAGAGGCTGCTCGTATCCTCGACATCTCCCACCTGCTCGACAGAAAGCCGAAGGCTCTTTCCGGTGGTCAGAGACAGCGTGTTGCTCTCGGCCGTGCTATCGTCCGTGACCCGAAGGTCTTCCTGCTCGACGAGCCGCTCTCCAACTTGGACGCTAAGCTCCGTGCACAGATGAGAACCGAAATCGCTAAGCTTCATAAGAGACTCGGCACCACCTTTATTTACGTTACACATGACCAGACCGAGGCTATGACCATGGGTGATAGAATCGTTGTTATGAAGGACGGCTTCATCCAGCAGGTCGATACCCCGCAGAACCTGTATGATCTGCCGGTCAACGAATTCGTTGCAGGCTTCATGGGCTCCCCGCAGATGAACTTTATCGATGCTACCCTCGTTAAGGAAGGCGCAGATTACTACGTCACCTTCGGCGCAGCTAAGATTAAGGTTCCGGCAAACAAGGCTAACGCTGAAATCGCTAACTATGTTGGCAAAGAGATCGTCTTCGGCATCCGTCCGGAAGACGTACACGATGAGCCGGAGTTCATCGAGAAGCACCCGGAGGCCAGAGCTACGGCTGACGTTGAAGTTACCGAGCTGATGGGCGCAGAGACCTATCTGTACCTCAACTGCGAAGGCAATGCTCTTACCGCTCGTGTTGAGCCGTCTTCCACCGCTAAGACCGGTGACAAGATCACGATCGCTCTCGACATGAACAAGATGCACCTCTTCGACAAAGAAACTGAGAAGACCATCCTCAACTAATCGGTTTTATAAACAGCATACAGACGGCGTTCCCAATCGGGAGCGCCGTTTTTGCGTATCACACGTGCCGGTATTCTTCCTCACAAGCTTTCGGCACAGGTCGCGCAGCTTCACACCGAATCTGTCTGCGCTACGCCTGGCATTTCACTATCTTTAAAAAGCATTTGCATCGTGCGAAAACTGTGGTATACTGAAATCAGAACATTCAGAACATAAGGGAGTGCTTTTACATGTTTGTAACAGAAGATATTCGCTATATCGGCGTAAACGACCATGACGTAGACCTTTTTGAGGGACAGTACACCGTAGAAAACGGCATGTCCTATAATTCCTATGTCATCCTCGATGAAAAAGTTGCCGTCATGGATACGGTAGACGCCCACTTCGGCGTGGAATGGCTGCAAAACCTCGAAACGGAGCTTAACGGCCGTCGCCCGGATTACCTCGTTGTACAGCACATGGAGCCGGACCATTCCGCCAATATCGCCGTCTTTATGGAGACATACCCGGAGGCGCAGATCGTCTCCTCTGCCAAGGCGTTCGTCATGATGCAGCAGTTCTTCGGCACGGATTTCCCGGAGCGCAAGGTTGTCGTCGGCGAGGGCAGTACGCTCAAGCTCGGCCGTCATACTTTGACGTTTGTCACCGCGCCCATGGTGCACTGGCCGGAGGTTATCGTCACATACGACAGTACAGACAAAGTCCTCTTTTCCGCAGACGGCTTCGGCAAGTTCGGTGCGCTTGACGTGGAGGAAGATTGGGAAGACGAAGCCCGCCGTTACTACATCGGTATCGTCGGCAAGTACGGCGCACAGGTGCAGGCGCTCCTTAAAAAAGCCGCCGCGCTCGACATCGCCATCATTTGCCCGCTGCACGGCCCGGTTTTAAACGAAAACCTCGGCTATTATCTTGATAAATACAACACATGGTCGTCCTATGCGGTCGAGGACGAGGGTGTTGTCATCGCCTACACTTCCGTCTACGGCCATACGAAAGAAGCTGTGGAGGAGCTTGCCGAAAAGCTGAATCAGCGCGGCTGCCCGAACGTCGTTGTCGCAGATCTCGCCCGTTGCGATATGGCGGAGGCCGTTGCTGATGCGTTCCGTTACAGCAAGCTCGTGCTCGCCACAACGACCTATAATGCGACGATTTTCCCGCATATGCAGAACTTTATCGACCATCTCACCGCTCGCAATTATCAGGGCCGCACCGTCGGCATGATTGAAAACGGCGCGTGGGCGCCTATGGCGGCAAAGGTCATGAAAAAGATGCTGGAAACGAGCAAGAACCTCACCTACACGGATACCACCGTCACCGTAAAGTGCGCCTTGAACGATGCCTCCCGCGCCCAGATTGACGCCCTCGCAGATGAGTTGTGCAAGTAAACTGAAATTGAAGCTTTAAGCAACATCCCGGTCGTAAAATTTCGGCCGGGATTTTTGTGCAAAAAGATGTCCTGTGATGGCCTCTCATGTCCTTGCTTTTTGCGAAAAAATGTGTTATACTGGCTAAAAGAAACAATAGTTCGATTAAAACGGTGTGCGTGAGCGTGCACAAAACCGCGTTTTGCGTGCAGTGAACGAACAGGCTTCCGTTTTTTAAGGGGGATACTATGCCCAAAAATCCGATTGTATTCACGCTCGATGGCCGTCGCTGCACCTGCCTTTTGCCGGAGGGAAAGCCCAAGCGGCTCTATGTACTGTGCGGGTGGGAGATGGAAAAGCTGATGATGCTACTCGCCGAAGATGCGCCGGAGGTATTATTTTTTTCTACGGAAATCGACGGCGGCCGTGATTTCACCCCATGGGAAGCGGAGCCCATTTGGCCCGGTGAGCCGTTTTCGGGCGGCGGGGAAGACTACTTAAAATTCCTGACAGACACGGCGCTGCCGTATTTAGAGGAGCGTTTCGGCGCGCCGACGGAACCCGAAAACTGTGCGCTGCTGGGGTACTCGCTCGGCGGATTATTTGCGCTTTGGGCGCTGACGAAAACGGAAAAATTCGGTGCAGGTGCAAGCCTTTCCGGCTCTTTGTGGTACCCGCAGTTTTTGAAATATTTGGAGAACTGTCCGCTTAAAAAGGACACCGCAATATACTTATCCCTCGGCGACCGCGAACCGCTCGGCGGCCCGCCCGTCATGCGGACGGTGGGCGACTGCACGGAAATGGCGAAGGGAATTTTAAGCAATCACGGCTGCAAGGTATTCTTCGAGTGGAACCAAGGCGGGCACGGCAAGGGCGTCACCAAACGCTGGCAGCGCGCCGTGCGCAGACTTTTGACCATGATGGCAAAAACGGTGGAAAAGTAAAACAGAATGCGGTTTTAATCGTTAATGATGGTGGAAAACGGAGAGGGGCGAAGCGTAATGCAAGAGCAGATCGAGCGGGAGATTTCGAAAAATCTGACCGGCGAAATGCGGGAAACGGCACTGAAATTTACTGCGTTTTTGAAGTCGCACGGGCTGATGTTTCACCGCGACCGCTCGGGCGACTGGGCGGAAAAGATCTATTATTGGGCGAGATCGGACAAAAATTGCGTATGTTTTATCGCAGTGAAAGATCCCGACGAGCCTGAAAATGCGTGGACAGTGTGGTCAGACGACAGCGCGGCGTATGAAGCGCCGTTAGGTGACGCGGAAACGTCGGAGATCGGCCTGAAATACGTGAATCGCTGCGAAAAATGCGGCGCATGCGGTGGCGGACGGGTGAAAACCGTGTTCGGCAAACGCATTTCCGGTGTGTGCATGTGTACGTTTCGCGTGGATAACGCCGATTTAAATGGTCTGCCGTTCCTGAAAACCATGGTCGAATTGCGGCTGAACGAGATTTTGCAGCCGTGAGCAGTGAAATCGGGCTGAAAATGGAGGGGTGTAGGCTAATGCGGGCGTTTTCGCGTGTTTTGAGCTTTATACATGAAGACGGTGTGTTTTTCTGCGGTTTTGAACGACGTGTGGAGCGAATTTTTGGGTGAAAGAAATGGTAAATACAGAGAAAATTGTGGGCTATTTGAAGAAGACGTATCAGCCGGATGCGGTTATTGTTTACGGCTCGTTTGCAGACGGAAGTGCGAATTTGAATAGCGATTTTGACGCGCTTATCATCGCGGGGAAAGAAAAAGCACACGATTCGTCCATTGTGGACGGCGTGGCGCTGGACGTGTTCGTATATCCGGCGGAAACGTTTTCAGCGGACTATGACCCGGAGGAGTTTGTGCAGGCTTGGGACGGAAAAATCGTACTGGATGAGCACGGCATTACCGGGCAGTTAAAAGCGAAAGTCCTTGACTACATCGAGCATCTTCCGAAGAAAACGGTGACGGAGGTCGCGCAGGAAGTGGAATGGCCCAAAAAGACGCTGCGGCTTATGGAAAAAAGCGATGCAGAGGCGTTCGGGTTATATGCAAAAGCCCTGCGGGAATTTGACAGGGAAAGCTTATCTGCATGGATCGATTACTTAAAAAGCATGGTGAATATACGGCCGGACGGGACGTTGAAGCGGTGAAAACCGTGGAGCTGCGCGTGAAAACGGGGCACTTTCGGAGAAGCTGTTTTTGCGGAAGGCGGATGGAATGTAATTTGCGCAGGTTTGCGTGATAAAGAGTCAGGGCTTATGCAGGTTTTGCAGACGGAAGGAGACGCGAAATGGAACAGCAGAGCTTATTTGGAAACCGGGCGGGGCAGGACATGCCGCTCGCGACGCGGATGCGGCCGCGGACGCTGGAGGAATTTGCGGGGCAGCGCCATTTGCTCGGCAAGGGCAAGGTGCTGCGGCAGCTGATTGAAGAAGACCGCGTGTCTTCCATGATTTTCTGGGGGCCGCCGGGCGTGGGTAAAACGACGCTGGCGCAGATCATTGCGGCGCGGACGAAGGCGAATTTCATCAATTTCAGCGCCGTGACGAGCGGCATCAAGGAAATTCGCGTCGTGATGAGCGAGGCGGAGCAGAACCATCGTATGGGTGAGCGCACACTGCTGTTTATCGACGAAATCCACCGCTTTAATAAGGCGCAGCAGGACGCGTTTTTGCCGTTTGTGGAAAAGGGCAGCATCGTGCTCATCGGTGCGACGACAGAGAACCCCTCGTTTGAGGTGAACGCCGCACTTTTGTCGCGCTGCAAGGTGTTCGTTTTGCAGGCACTTTCCGAGGATGAGCTTGTGGAGCTGATGAAGCGCGCAATCAAAGACCCGCGCGGCTTCGGTAACCAGACGGTGGAGATCACCGATGAGATGTTGAAAATGCTTGCAGCGTTTGCAAACGGTGACGCGCGAACGGCGCTGGGAACGCTGGAGATGGTCGTTTTGAACGGGCACCGCGAGGGCGACAAGACAACCGTGACGATGGAGACGCTGGAGCAGTGCATCAGCCGCAAGTCGCTTTTGTACGACAAAACCGGCGAGGAGCACTACAACATCATCTCGGCGCTGCACAAATCGATGCGCAACAGCGACCCGGACGCGGCGGTCTACTGGCTTTCGCGTATGCTGGAGGCGGGCGAAGACCCGCTGTATGTGGCGCGGCGGCTCATTCGATTCGCGAGCGAGGACGTGGGCATGGCGGACAGCCGCGCACTGGAGATCGCCGTGGCGGCGTATCAGGCGAGCCATTTTATCGGTATGCCGGAGTGCTCGGTGAATTTGACGCACGCCGTGGTGTATTTGTCGATGGCGCCGAAATCAAACGCGCTGTATGTGGCGTATGAGAGCGCGAAAAAGGACGCGCAGAAAATGCTCTCCGAGCCGGTGCCGCTTGTCATCCGCAACGCGCCAACAAAGCTTATGAAGGAGCTGCATTACGGCGAGGGGTACGAATATGCGCACGATACGGCGGAAAAGCTGACCGCGATGCAGTGCTTGCCGGATTCGCTTGCCGGAAAGAAGTATTACAGACCGACGGAACAGGGCAGCGAAGCAAGGGTGAAGGAGCGACTGCGGCAGATTGAAGCGTGGAAGGCGGAGCGGAGGAAGAAGTGAGGTTGCGTTGAGCAAAACTTTTGACAACGATTGACGAGAGAGCGTGAAAATTCGGGGGCGTTTTATGTTGGCGGTTAAGTTTTACGAAGATGTGAAAGACGAGCTGCTGCGTTTTGCGGTTGTTATTGCGAAGCATGACGGAAAATGGGTGTTTTGTAAGCACAAGGAGCGCGAGACGCTGGAGTTTCCGGGCGGGCACAGAGAGACGGGGGAGTTGATCTTGGAGACGGCGAAGCGCGAGCTTATGGAAGAAACGGGTGCGGTGAAATTTGAGATTCGTCCGATCTGCGTGTACTCCGTGACGGGCAAAACGCGCGTGAACGAGACGGGTGAAGAATCGTTCGGCGGGCTGTTTTATGCGGAAATCGCATCGTTTGGGGAGATACACAGCGAGATGGAGAAAATTGTATTATGCGACGCTCTGCCGCAAAACCAGACGTACCCGGAAATTCAGCCGGTGCTTTTGAAAGAGGCGGAAAGACGGGGGTTCGGCGTATAAACGGACATAAAGAAAGCACGCAGAGCATGAAAATCTGCGTGCTTTTTGTGTGTATTGTATTGACTTGAAGCGCCGGGGCGTCTTCAGTTTTTCGGTTTGTTTTTTTCAAAGAGGATGGAGAGCCCTTTGAGGAGCAGGTCGTCATCTAAGATGATCTTGTTGCGGCAAAGGGGCGCAATGACGGAGGAGAGTCCGCCGGTTGCGACGACCGTGCAGGGGGTGTTTAATTCCGCGTTGATGCGGTCGATGAGGCCGTCCAGTGCGCCGGCGTTGCCGTAGAGCAGGCCGCTTTTAAGGCAATCTACGGAATTTGTACCGATGGTGTGCTTCGGCAGCTCGAACGCGACCTTCGGCAGCTGCGCGGTGCGGCTTGCGAGGGCATCGTGCGAGACGGCCACACCCGGCAGAATCATGCCGCCGCGGTATCCGCCCTCCGCATCCAGAACGGAGACGGTGGTGGCGGTACCCATATCGATGATGATCTGCGGGAGGGGATAGTGATGGATGCCCGCGACGGCGTCCACGACGAGGTCGCTGCCGAGCTGGGCGGGATTATCGATGTGGATGCGCAGGCCGGTTTTGATGCCGGGGCCGACGACGAGCGGCGTGAGGTGCAGGTATTTGTGCACCGCGTCGCGCATGGTGAGCGTGACGGCCGGGACGACGGACGAGAGAATCGCGCCGTCAACCGCGGTGATGTCTGCGCGGTTCATATCAAACGCCATTTTGAGCATGGCGGCATATTCGAGCACCGTTGCGGTGGGGTTTGTGGAGACGCGTTCGCGGAAAATGACCTGTCCATCGGCACAGCAGCCGATGACAATGTTGGTGTTGCCGATATCGATGGCTAAGATCATGGGAGGACCTCCTTTTAATCTGCTTTTTTAGCGGGTGTTTGAATAAACCCGGCTTTTAAGAGGACGCTGCCGACGGCGCCGGTGATGACGGTGGACGAGAGCATCTCGAACACGGCATTGACGCCGACGAACGCGCAGACGAACAGCAGAATGTTTTGGCCGTTGATCAAGCCCTGCATGTACTCGGTCTGCCCGAAAAGCAGGATGAGTGCGGACATGAAGAAAAGCGTATTTAAGAACGCAGCGGCGAAGCCCGTGACGAAGCACGCGGCGACGCGGTTCAGCTTACTGACGCTGCGGAAGATGTAGCCGAGCAAAAAGCCGTCCAGCATACGCGGGACAAAGCACAGCAAAATGGAGAAAAACGGGTTGATGCTAAAAAGCGTGGACCCGAGCATGCTCACGCCGCCGACGCCGATCGCCTGCAGAAAGCTTGTGAGGCCGAAGACGGATCCTGCGATGAGACCACCTACAGGTCCGAGGGCCAGTGCGGACACGGCGACCGGGATAACGTTGAACGTGATGGCGAGCGGCCCGATGTTCAGATAGCCGAGCGGCGTAAAGGACATCAGCAGCAAAAGCGCCGTCATCAGGCCGAGCAGAGTGAGCTGCTTTGCGTTAAATTTCTTGTTCATATTCAATTTTCCTTTCTTGTTATTATTCTCCGTAGGAGATACAATACAATACGAAAAAAGTATAGCACAGATTTTGAAAAATCGCAATGTTTTCTATTGACTTTGACGCGGCGTAAAGTGATAAACTGGGCTTAGCCCGAGAAGAGGACGAAAGATGAAAAGTGAGCCCAATCTCGCCACCTCAAGCAGGGACGAGAAATTCTGTATTGCGATACTGAAAAGCTGTGCTATAATGAAATTAAGAAATTCAGTTGTATTGAAAAGCTTGATTTTAGAGGTGCACAGTGGAAAATAAGGATATTTTAAACGCTTTGCAGAATTATGAAATGACATTCGGAACGGCAGAAAACATATTTAACGGCGGACTTTTGACAGATGCAGAGCGCGATTTTGTGATGCGTGACAGCAATGCATTTTTGTTTGGGCTGATTGCGGATCAATCGGTGAAGGCGGAGACCGCATGGTCACTGCCGTATAAATTGGCGCAGCGGTTAGGACATTTTTCCATGCAGAAGATTGCCAAAGAAAGCTCGTCGGAAGAAATAGGCACACTGCTACGCACAAAGCCGGCATTGCATCGCTATCCTGGCAATATGGGGCGGTATTTGTGGTCGGCAGCCGAAAGACTTACATCGGAATACGACGGCTGCGCCGAGAATATCTGGGGCAATGTGACTGCCATGGAGATCGTAGAGCGGTTGGAGGCGTTCTCTGGAATCAGCCACAAAAAGGCTTCACTTGCTTGTTTGCTGCTTTGGCGCGATTTGGGTGTCGAAATATCAGATAAAGAAAATATAGATATTGCGTATGATGTGCATATTCGGCGTATTTTTCTGCGCGCCGGGTTCTGCGAAAAAGATACATTGAAAGACGTAACGGAAGCGGCGCGGCGGCTGAATCCTAAGTTTCCGGGTTATTTAACTTCGCCGTTCTGGGCCTTAGGCCGAAATATCTGCCGGCCGACGGAGCCATTGTGCGGACAATGTCCGATACGACCCTTTTGCGCACGGCGTTTGGATAAAACTGAAAATCTCCGTGCTTGAATTTTGCACAGTCAGGAAAGCGGGAGAATCAGCAAATCGATTTGCTGATTCCGGTGAAAGAGAAGACATAAAAGAGAACATAAAAAAACTACGGTGCTTACGGGTACCGTAGTTTTTCTTATATATAGGGTTTACAGCGTTTTAATGCAGCGCTTTTTTGGGACAGACCTTGGTGCATGCATAGCACAGGATGCACTCCGTGGCGTTTTTGCGCTTTCGGCTTTCTTTGTTGACCTCGACGTTCATCGGGCAGACCTTCAGGCATTTGCCGCATTGGACACATTTGCTTTCATCGCAATGTACGCGCAGGAGTGAAAAATAGCTCATCGGCTTTAAGAAGACCGTGATCGGGCAAAGATATTTGCAGAACGCGCGGTTATCTTTAAAAATAAACGCGAGCGCGATGCCGCCGGCATAGTAAAGAATGTTGCCGATGAGGAACAGCCAGAACATGATGCGCTCGAGGTTCGAAAACTTCATCAGGAACAGGGCGGAGACGAGCGCGAACGAGAGCGCGAACATCACATAGCGCAGCGTGCCCAGCTTTTCTTTGCGGGGCTTTTGCGGCACTTTGAACGGGAGCAAGTCTAAGACCATGGCTGTCCAGCAGGCATAACCGCACCAGCCGCGGCCGAAAAGCAGCGGGCCGAAAATTTTTGCGACGGCGTAGTGAATCGTCGCCGCCTCGAACACGCCGGAAAACAGATAGTACCAAAAGCCCTCAATCTGCATGTTCTCCTGCGACATCAGCCCCAGATACACGAGCATGTAAAGCCCGACTGCAAGCTGCACAAACTGCCGCGCATAGCGTTTTCCCGCGGTGAAAAGCGCTAAGCCGACCGAAAGGCAAGAACCTATGTAGCTGAAATTGAATAAATAAAACAGGTTGCTTTTTGTGAGCCACAGCGTAACCGCTACGCCTTCAAAAAGCAGAAACATCAAAGCCGATGCCCGATACTTTTTCAAGATGAGCCTCCTTGTAACTGTGCTTTGTACATGTTGTGCGTTTGAAAATTTAATTTTACGCTTTCATTCTACCATATCCCGTATAAAACACAAGGGAAATCTATCGCATAACGGAAAAGGCATTTTATGAAAGAAGCGGGGCTTTGTGCGGGGTAGGGCGGGAATGGGGGAAATGAGCAAAGATGGGGCGGGAAAACGGCTTATTCTGTACACTTTTCCGCCTTAAAAAACATTGACATTTGGTACCAAAATCGCTATAATAAAGAACATTAGTGTACGCATTTACCCGTTTTTCGGAATTACAAATAAAGGTGGTTTATTTACTATGGCAGAAAAGGCATATTATGTTACAGAGGAAGGCCTTGCGGCATTGCAGGCTGAGCTGGAGGATTTGAAGGTCAACCGCAGAAAAGAAGTTGCGGAAAAAATTAAAGAAGCGCTTTCTTTCGGCGACCTTTCCGAGAACAGCGAATATGACGAAGCAAAGAACGACCAGGCTATCCTTGAGGCGCGCATCGCCGACCTTGAAGTGATGGTGAGCAACGCACGCGTCATTGAGAAGGAAAACCTTGCGGCAGATACCGTGCATATCGGTTCTTCCGTATTTGTAAAAACGAAGCGTGCGGACGGCAGTGAAGCCGAGCGCAGCTTCAGCATTGTGGGCTCTAACGAAGCAAACCCGCGCCAGGGCAAGATCTCCGATGAATCCGCCGTGGGCAAAGCTCTTGTCGGCGCGAAGGTCGGACAGACCGTTGAAGTGGAGACACCCGCAGGCATCGTGGAGTACACGATCATCTCCGTATCTTAATTGAGAATCAGGCGGTGCGGATGGAAAATCCGCCCGCTTTTTTTGTGACCGCCGTGCGGCGGGGAAAGGAAGGCAGAAAATGGCAGAAAAGAAGACCCCGGAAACGGAAGCGGAACTGACCGAAGTGCTGCGCGTGCGCAGAGAGAAGCTCGCTCAGCTTGTAGAAGACGGCAAAGACCCGTTCCAGATCACGAAATTTGATGTGACGCACCACAGCGCGGAAATTAAAGACGATTTTGACGCGCTTGAGGGCAAAGAAGTTGTGGTGGCCGGCCGTATGATGAGCAAGCGCGTCATGGGCAAGGCATCGTTCTGCAATGTGCAGGACTTAAAGGGCGGCATCCAGTGCTATGTGGCGCGTGACGCCGTGGGCGAAGACAGCTACAAGGATTTTAAGAAATTTGACATCGGCGACATCATTGGCGTGCGCGGCGAGGTGTTCAAGACAAAAACCGGCGAGATTTCCATTCACGCTTCGGCTGTGACGCTGCTCTCGAAGAGCCTGCAGGTGCTGCCGGAGAAGTTCCACGGCCTGACGAACACCGATATGCGCTACCGCCAGAGATACGTCGATCTCATCGTGAACCCGGAAGTGAAGGACACGTTTGTAAAGCGCTCGAAGATCATTAAAGAGATCCGCAATTTCCTCGACGGCAGAGGATTTATGGAAGTGGAGACCCCGATGCTGGTTTCGAATGCCGGCGGTGCGGCGGCGCGTCCGTTTGAGACGCATTATAACGCGCTGAACGAAGACGTGAAGCTGCGTATTTCCCTGGAGCTTTACCTGAAGCGCCTCATCGTAGGCGGCCTTGAAAAGGTTTACGAGATTGGCCGTGTGTTCCGCAACGAGGGCGTCGATACGCGCCACAACCCGGAGTTCACGCTGATGGAGCTTTACCAGGCCTACACGGATTATTACGGCATGATGGAGCTGACGGAAAACATGTTCCGTTACCTTGCCGAGAAGGTGTGCGGCAGCGCGGTCATCACGTATAACGGTGTGGAAATCGACCTCTCGAAGCCGTTTGCGCGCTTGACGATGAACGACGCCATCAAGAAGTATGCGGGCATCGACTTTGACGAGGTGAAGACCGACGAAGAAGCGAAGGCGCTTGCAAAAGAACACCACATTGAATATGAGGAGCGCCACACGAAGGGCGACATCATCAACCTGTTCTTTGAGGAATACTGCGAGAAGGAGCTCATTCAGCCGACGTTCATCATGGACCACCCGCTGGCGATTTCTCCGCTGACGAAGAAGAAGCCGAGCGACCCGACGAAGGTGGAGCGCTTTGAGCTGTTCATCAACACGTGGGAAATGTGCAACGCGTACTCCGAGCTGAACGACCCGATCGACCAGAGAGAGCGTTTTGCGGCGCAGGACGCGGCGTTTGCTGCGGGCGACGAGGAAGCGAACCACACGGACGAGGACTTCTTGAATGCGCTTGAGTACGGCATGCCCCCGACGGGTGGCATCGGCTACGGCATCGACCGCCTTGTGATGCTGCTGACGGACTCCCCGGCCATCCGCGATGTTTTGCTGTTCCCCACAATGAAGCCCCTCGACAAGTAAAAGTCGAAAAAAACCAGTGTTTATGCGGGTTTCGGGACTTTCTAAACCGGATAAATTTACCTCTTTACACCAAATTTACACCAATCGGTGCTAAAAACGGTGCAGAGACTAAAAAATCGCATAATTTACGGAATGAATGGGCAGTCCCATAGTGGGATTGCCCATTTCTAATAAAGGATACATTCGTATCTGAGTGCAAAAGGAATGTTTATTATGGAATTAAGTGAAAAATTACAAGAGTTGAGGAAAGAAAAAGGACTCACGCAGGAAGAACTTGCGGAAGCGTTATTTGTGTCTCGCACTGCAATTTCTAAGTGGGAATCCGGCAGAGGAGTTCCCAATATCGAGTCATTAAAAGCAATTTCAAAGTTTTTTTCAGTGTCAATAGATGAGTTATTGTCCGGTGAAGAAATACTTAAAATTGCTGACGAGGATAATAAGCAAAAGGAAAAACATACAAGAGACTTAGTGTTTGGTTTACTCGATTGCAGTTTGATTATGTTTCTGTTTCTGCCTTTCTTTGGACAAAAGGGTGATGAGATTATAAAAGAGGTATCTTTACTTTCGCTGACAGGTACCCCGCAGTATATCAAAATACCGTATTTAATTATTGTATTTGGAATTGTACTTACAGGTGTTTTGCTTCTCGCTCTACAAAATTATGAAGCAGTGTTTTGGTTGAAACACAAACATCAAATATCCATTGTGTTAAGCACAGTTGCTACAATAGAATTTATGATAACACTTCAACCTTATGCAGCCTTTTTCACTTTTGTTTTCTTGGCGATAAAGTCTCTGATGCTGATAAAATGGCGATGATACGAAGCGTGTCGCCAATGTGACGGTGAAATTCTTTTCATTTTTATTCATTCCACCTATATTGTAAACAGGCGAAAGCCAAATAATTATGGCAAAGGATTGATAAAAATGAAAAAAGAAAAAAGTCAAAAAGTATTGCTTTCAGGAATAGCAATGGTAGTGTTATTTATTTTGTGGACAGTGGCAATAAGCCTTATTGATGTTCAGCCCATCGGGCCACAAAACTCTTCTGTTGGATTTGCAACCTTGAACGGCTTTATCCACAGCCTGACAGGTGTGCATATGGCAATATATACCGTTACGGACTGGTTAGGACTGATACCGCTTTGCTTTATTTTGGGATTTGCGTTGCTTGGACTTATACAGCTTATTAAAAGAAAAAGCTTATTCAAGGTCGATTCCAGTATTTTGGTGTTGGGAGCATTCTATATTGTTGTAATGGCGGCATATTTGTTTTTTGAATTTTATGTTGTCAATTACCGCCCGGTATTGATTAACGGTTTTCTTGAAGCTTCGTATCCATCATCGACAACCTTGCTTGTTATGTGTGTTATGCCGACAGCTGTTATGCAGCTAAACAGTAGAATTAGAAATACAAAAATGAAAAGAGCATTTGCCTTTGCTTTAATTGCATTTACTGCTTTTATGGTAATTGGCAGGTTGATATCCGGTGTTCATTGGATTACTGATATTATTGGCGGGGCAATTTTAAGTGCGGGTTTAGTGATGATTTATTATAGTGTAACCACTCTTATTGCCCGACAGGAAAGATAAAATTCTAACTGAGGAATCACTTATTGACCTTGAGAGATATTTTCTCCCAAGGTCTTTCTTATTATTCGCAAACTACACCAATCCCGATTTTCTCAATATAATTGGGATAATCACAAAGGAAGGGGTGGTTGTACTATGACGGGCAGTTTAGCAAGCGTTCATCCGGAGCTTATTCCTGAATGGTCAGAGAAGAACTTACCGCTAACGCCGGATAAGATAACCTTCGGTTCAAATAAAAGAGTGTGGTGGAACATGGAAAGGGCAGGTATGTATTATTACTAATGTAACTATGCCAGAGGTTTTGGAAGCTGCACATATTAAGCCTTTTAAATACAAAGGTGAGGATACTGTTGCAAATGGATTTGCAATGAGAACAGATATTCATACATTGTTCGATACAGGACATTTACGAATTTCACCTGAAGGAGTTATAGAATTAGTGAAGAAATATTTTGTTTACGCATTGGCTAGTCTTAAAATTATTGGAGATGGGGATATGAAAGAGGGAATGAAAACCATTGCAGAATTTTTTGAGGAAAATGGGATGAAAAAGGGTGCTTTATTCGGTACAGCAGGAACTCTTACTGTTATCGGATTAATAGTTGGCGTAAAAAAAATGTATTCAATGAAAAACGCTCATAAAGAAAAAGGTGAGAAAATTCTTAATGGATTACAACAGGGAATAGCGAATGAATCAACAGAAAGCATGTTCGAGAAGACAATCGAACGGTAAAAAAAGCTGTTTACGTTGCTATAGGTGTTAAACTGAATGGAAAACGTGAGGTTCTCGGCATGTGGGTAGGAGGAAATGAAAGTGCGAAATACTGGTTGTCCGTTCTCAACGAGATAAAAAACAGAGGTGTGGAAGATATCATGATCGTATCCGTAGATGGATTGACCGGATTCGGGGATGCCATTCATGCAGTATTCCCACAGGCGGAGATCCAGAGGTGTATTGTGCATCAGATTCGTTATTCTACAAAATTTATCTCTTACAAAGATTTAAAACCATTTATGGCGGATTTAAAGCTGGTTTACAAAGCTGATACAGAAGATCTTGCGCTCACAGCCTTGGAAGATCTGGAAGAAAAATGGGGCAAAAAATACCCTGCTTCCATTGGATCCTGGAGAAATAACTGGACACAATTATCCACATATT
>OLPL01000543.1_pt1 | contig 27777 bp, 24 predicted proteins | sample 1673211 | NCBI WGS metagenome assembly OLPL01 (sample SAMEA3136766, study PRJEB25190) | human gut metagenome | reverse complement strand
ATCTCAAGCCTGGATCAACGAGATCATGGACGCTATAGACCCGTTCCCGGGTGCGTACACGCTTGAGGTCTCTTCGCCGGGCATTGACCGTCCTTTGCGCACGCCCGAGCATTTTGCGCGGTTCGCCGGGCAGTTGGCCGTGGTCAAGATGGGCCATCCGCTTGACGGGCGAAGCAACTTCACGGGCAAGATCGTTTCAGCGGACGATGCCTGTGTGGTGATGGAGATTGACGGCGAGCAGATCAGCTTGCCGATGGACGATATGAAGCGTGCCCACTTGAAAGGCATCGTAGATTTCAGCTCGTAGTCGGGCTGTTAGAGAAAGGAAGCTAAGACGTGGCAAGTTCGGAACTGATCGAAGCTTTGCAGGCGTTGGCGCATGAACGCAAGATCGACGAGTTCTACCTCATTGATCGACTTGAGGCGTCGCTGGCGAAAAGCTATCAGCATATTCTTGACCTCGAGTGGGACGCTCGCGTCACCATCGACCGCCAGACCGGCAAGATCTACGTCTACCGCCTGGAGCCGATCGACGATTCTATGGACGAGGAGGGCAACTTCACCGAGTTCGAGGAGATCGACGTCACTCCCAAGAACACGAGCCGCATCGCTGCCCAGCACGCCAAGGCCGAGATCAACGCCATCGTGCGCAACTCCGCCCGCGAGCAGATTTACGAGGAGTTCTCCGGCCGCATCGGTGACCTCATCAGCGGTACCGTGCTGCAGTCCACGCCCGACTTCACAATCGTCAAGATCCGCGAGGGCGTCGAGGCCGAGCTTCCGCACTTCGACCAGCGCCGTTACGAGAACGAGCGCAACGAGCGTCCGATGGGCGAGCGCTACCTGCACAACCAGCACATCAAGGCCGTGATCATCGACGTTCGCGACCCCAACTCCAACCTGCAGCCGGTTCGTGGCGAGCACAGCCGTCCGCCGATTGTCATCTCCCGTACCCACCCCGAGCTCATGCGTCGTCTGTTTGAGCAGGAGGTGCCCGAGATCTATGAGGGCACCGTCCAGATCAAGTCGATCGCTCGCGAGCCGGGCCAGCGCTCCAAGGTCGCCGTCCATTCGCTCGACGATCGTCTGGATCCCGTGGGCGCCTGCGTCGGCCCCAAGGGCAGCCGTGTCCGCGCCGTCGTTGGTGAGCTCCGTGGTGAGCGTGTCGACGTCATCCTGTGGGATGCCGATCCGGCCGTCTACGTTGCCAACGCCCTGTCGCCCGCCAAAGTCACCCGCGTCCTCATCGACGAGGAGAAGGCCTACGCCGGCGTCATCGTGCCGGACGACCAGCTGTCCCTCGCCATTGGCAAGGAGGGCCAGAACGCCCGCCTCGCCGCTCGCCTGACTGGTTGGCACATCGACATTAAGTCCGAGACCCTTGCCGCCGACATCCTCAAGAACGTCCCCGTTCACGAGGAGCCCGCCGCCGACCTGATCGGTGACGAGGAGGACGACGACGTCCGTCGCTGCGAGTACGTGTCCGAGGACGGCATTCAGTGCCGCAACCAGGCCCGTCCCGGCTCCCGTTTCTGCGGTGTCCACGACACCGACGCCTTCGATGATGCGGAGGACCTGATCTAGCGCGCGGTCGCGCCGGACGGGTTCCGGCGCATCTCCCACGCTCGTTCAGTCTCTAGGCACCAAGGTGCCAGAAAGGGTAGGTGAAGTCATATGGCAAAAGTCCGTGTGTCCACCCTGGCCAAAGAGTTCGGCATGACCTCCAAGGAACTGATGGGTCATCTCGCCGATATGAAGATTCCCGCTAAGTCCGCTTCCTCCGCCCTGGAGGACGCTTACGTCGCCATGGTCCGCAAGCAGCTCGCCCCGGTGATCGAGGCCCGCGCCCAGGAAGTCGAGGCCGCCAAGCAGGCCGAGGAGCAGGCCGCTGCCGCCGAGGAGGCCGCGCGTGCCGCCGAGGCCGAGCGCGAGCGCATCGCTGCCGAGAAGGCACGCGAGGAGGAGCGCCGCCAGTTCGCCGCGGCCCAGGCTGCCGAGGAGGCCGCCCGCGCCGAGGCCGAGGCCAAGAAGAAGGCCGAGCAGGAGCGCCTTGCCCGCGAGAAGGAGGAGGCTGCCCGCGAGGCCCAGCGCCGCGCCGTTCCCGCTTCCGACTCCGGTTCGCGTTTCCGTTCGCTGCTCGACCAGATCGCCGCACAGGAGACCGTGCTCAAGGAGAAGAAGGACGCCGAGGACAAGGCCAAGGCCGAGCGCGCCGCCGAGCGCGGTAACCGTCGTGGCGGCAACAACGACCGCCGCGGTGGCCGTCGTAACGATCGCAACGCCTCCGACAACAACTCCGAGCGCAACGCCTCCGAGAGCCGTCCGCACAGTCATCGCACCAACGCCAGCAACAACGTCGCTGCCGGCATGGACTTCCCCAACCCCGATAAGCAGGGCAAGGGCAAGAAGCGCAAGGGCGGTCACAACAACGAAGAGGACCACTACAGCCGCATGGCTCGCGAGGCCGAGGAGTACAGCCGCGAGAAGGTGCTCGAGGAGGCTCGTGCTGCCGTCGAGGAGGCCTCTCGCGAGTCCACCGGTCGCCGCAAGAAGCGCAAGGAGAAGCGCGAGCGCGAGGCTGCCAAGGCTCAGGAGGAGCGCAAGATAGAGGAGGCGCTGGCCCAGGGCGTGAACCCCGAGGACCTCGACGCCATCAAGGTCTCCCAGGGCGTTACCGTCCAGGAGCTTGCCGAGGCGCTCGACGTTCCGGCCAACGACATCATCAAGCGCCTGTTCCTGCTGGGTACGCCGCTCACCATGACGCAGTCCATGTCCGACGACCTCGTTGAGCTCGTTGCCGACGACCTGGGCCGTCAGATCAAGATTATCACCCCCGAGGAGGAGAACACCTTCTCGTTCTACGACGATCCCGCCGACCTTAAGCCGCGTGCCCCGGTCGTCACCGTCATGGGCCACGTCGACCACGGCAAGACGTCGCTGCTTGACGCCATCCGTCACACCGGCGTTGCTGCCGGCGAGGCGGGCGGCATTACGCAGGCCATCGGCGCTTCGCAGGTCATGATCAACGACCGCAAGATCACCTTTATCGATACCCCGGGTCACGCCACCTTTACGGCTATGCGTGCCCGTGGCGCCAAGGTGACCGACATCGTCATCCTGATCGTCGCCGCTGACGACGGCGTCATGCCCCAGACGGTCGAGTCGATCAACCACGCCAAGGCCGCCGGCGTACCCATCGTCGTTGCCGTCAACAAGATTGATAAGCCGGGCGCCAACCCCGACCGTGTGCGTCAGGAGCTCACCGAGTACGGAGTCATCCCCGAGGAGTGGGGCGGACAGAACATGTTCGTCAACATCTCGGCCAAGCAGAAGATCGGTATTGACGAACTTCTGGAGACCGTGCTGCTCCAGGCCGACGTGCTCGAGCTCAAGGCCAACCCGGACACCTTTGCCTCCGGCAACGTCCTCGAGGCCAAGCTCGACAAGGGCCGTGGCTCGGTCGCTACCGTGCTCGTGACCCGCGGTACCTTGCACGTGGGCGATACGCTGGTCGCCGGCCTTACCTATGGCCGCGTCCGTGCCATGCTCGACCCCAAGGGCCGCGCCGTCACCGAGGCCGGTCCCTCCGACGCTGTCGAGATTTTGGGCCTGCAGTCCGTGCCCAACGCCGGCGACGAGTTCCGCGTGTTCGAGGACGAGCGCGAGGCACGCGCCCTGGCCGACGAGCGTTCGCTGAAGGCCCGTATCGAGGAGCAGAGCCGCGTCAAGCACGTCACGCTCGAGAACCTCTTCGAGACCATCGCCGACGCCGAGGTCAAGGAGCTCAACCTGATCATCAAGGCCGACGTCCAGGGTTCCATCGAAGCTCTTCAGGACTCGCTCGACAAGATGGATCAGTCCGAGGTTCGTATCAACACGATCCACTCCGCCGTTGGCGCCATCAACGAGACCGACGTCGTCCTGGCCGACGCCTCCAACGCCATCATCATCGGCTTTGGCGTCCGTCCCGACGGTAAGGCTCGCTCCGCCGCCGAGCGCGAGGGCGTCGAGATCCGTTGCTACGACGTCATCTACAAGTGCCTCGAGGAGCTCGACGCCGCCCGTATCGGCATGCTCAAGCCCACCGAGGTCGAGGTCGCCACGGGTACCGCGACCGTCCTGGACACCTTCAAGGTGCCCAAAGTCGGTATCGCCGCCGGTGTCCGCGTCGAGGAGGGCGAGATCGCCGCGACCGATTCCGTGCGTCTGGTGCGCGACGGCATCGTGGTCTTCAACGGCAAGATCGCCTCGATGCGCCACTACAAGGACGAGGCCAAGAGCCTCAAGAGCGGTTCCGAGGGCGGTATTGGCCTGGAGAACTTCCAGGACATCAAGCCCGGTGACCAGATCGAGGGTTACCGTATCGACCAGGTTGCCCGTACCGAGTAGGGGGTAGCGCTATGAAGCAAACGCAGGCAACCCGCCGACTGGGCGAGCAGCTTCGCGAGAAGCTCGGTTATATCCTGCTCTTTGAGGTTTCCGATCCGCGTCTCGACCTGGTTACTTTGACCGCGGTCGAAGTCGCGGTGGACCGTTCGTTCGCGCGCGTGTACGTGTCGTGCGATGCGAGCCGCTACGACGAGGTCATGGAGGCGCTCGCTAGCGCTAAGGGCCGTATTCGCAGCCTGTTGGCTCGCTCGCTCGATTGGCGTGTTACGCCCGAGCTCGATTTTCGCATCGATCGCTCGACCGATGAGGCCGAGCGCATCACGCGTGCGCTGGAAAACGTTCCCGCCACGCTTGCGATCGAAAAGGACGAGGACGGCTATCCGATAGCGGATGCCGCCCAGGAGGCAGCTTTAGATGACTAATTCCGCCGACCTCGCCTCGTGCGAGTCTGCAGATATTCAGCGACGCATCCTCGAGCTCATCGAGGGTGCGTCCTCCATTGCGATTTCGGGACATACTTCTCCCGATGGCGACGCCTTGGGCTCCGTATTGGGTCTGGGCCTTTCGCTCATGAAGTTTTTCCCCAACAAGGACATTGCGCTGCTGCTGGCAGACGATGACCCGGTTCCGCGTATCTACCGCTTTATGGAAGGCTCCGATCGCCTGGTGCCGGCATCTGCGTACGCCGGCAATCCTGACCTGTTCATCTCGGTGGACGTACCGGTCGTCGAGCGCCTCAATAATTCTGCCGAGGTGCTTCGTCGCTCCAAGCATGTGGTGTGCTTCGATCATCATCCGGCGCGCGAGGAGTTTGCCGAGCTCAGTCTGAGGCGCGTCGATGCCGCGGCCTGCGCCATGATCATCGACCGTTTCTTGGACAATTGCGGCATTGTCGCACGTGATGGCGTCGCGACCTGCTTGCTGTGCGGCTTGGTGACCGATACCGGCCGTTTTCAGTACCAAAACGCCGATGCCGCCGCGTTCCATGCGGCCTCGCGCCTGGTGGCGCACGGTGCCGATCCGGCGCGCGTTGCGCTCGAGGTCTATCAGAGCATGCGCGTTGAGTTTTTGCACCTCAAGTCCATTGTCATGGGTCGCATTAAGACGGTCGCGCATGGGCGCGTGGCGTATAGCTATGCCTACCAGAGCGACCTTGAGGCCTGCGGTGTCACCTCGGACGAGTGCGACGGCCTGGTCGATGTGGTGCGTTCGGTGATGGGCGTCGAGGTTTGCATGTTCTTAAAGGGCATTGAGGGCGATACCAAGGTGCGTGGCAACCTGCGCTCCAAGGGCGACCTCGATGTGTCCGAGATTGCTGCCAACTTTGGCGGTGGCGGGCATCATGCTGCCGCCGGTTTCTCCAACAACGGAACGATTCGCGAGACGCTCGCCGTGGCACTTCCCATGCTGGCCGAGCTGGTGGGGGAGGATCCCGCTTCGGTGACCGTCGAGCTCTAACTAATTGGATGGTACATGGCTCGTCGAACGCCTTCTCAATTGAATATGCTACTCGCCGTCGATAAGCCGGTGGGCTGCACGTCCCATGACGTGGTCTCGCAATGCCGACGCGCCCTCCATGAGCGGCGCGTCGGCCATGCCGGTACGCTCGACCCCATGGCATCGGGTGTCATGGTTGTGGGCGTGGGTCAGGCCACCCGTCTGCTGGGTATGCTAACCCTCGATACCAAAAGCTATGTCGCCGACATTTCGTTTGGTGCCGAGACCAATACCGATGATGCGGAGGGCGAGGCGGTCCGCACAGTGGCTGTTGCCAACGAGCTCCGCGATCCTGCCTATGCCCGTGAGCACTTGGCCGCCATGCTGGGTCCGCAGATGCAGGTGCCGCCGGCGTTTTCGGCTATCTCGGTCAATGGCGTTCGCGCCTACAAGTCTGCTCGCGAGGGCAATGCGGTGGACCTACCTCCGCGCCCCGTCGAGGTTTATGCCGCCGACCTGATCGCCGTGGGCGGCGAGGGTGATACGTGTGCGTGGACCGTGGCGTTCTCGGTGAGCAAGGGCACCTACATTCGTGCGCTCGCTCGCGACCTGGGCCGCGCCTGCGAGAGCGCCGCGCACATTTCCGCGCTGCGCCGCACGGCCTCCGGTGTCGTTTCCATTGGCGCCTGTCATGCGGTCGAGGAGCTTTCTCCCGAGTCCGCCGCTGGCTTTGCCCTGGATCCCATTGCGGCCCTGGGCGCCACGCGTGTTGACTTGCCGGGCAATCTTGCCGACGACCTGCTCTGCGGCCGACGCATTCCCGTTGAGCGTGCGCTTGCCGATTTCGATTCCTCGAAGGCGCCGTTTGCGCTGGTGCTCGATGGGGGACTCAAGGCGCTCGCCCGCATTGAGAGTGGCCGCTTTGTCATGGAGCACGTGTTTCCGCAGGCCATCGGCGGTGTTCGATGATGTTTTCCGCTCGCGAGCTCGCGCGTATCTTTTTCGCCGGCGAGTCGGACGAGGCTCGCATCGTTACTGCCGATACGTTTGATGAGTGCGAGCGCTTGGGTGCCGCATCGATCGCCATTGGCGTGTTCGACGGAGTTCACCGTGGACACCAGGAACTCATTAAAGCGCTTGTCCGTGATGCCCGTGCCCATGGCTGTAAGGCGGTCGTGGTTACCTTCGATCCCGACCCGGACGTCGTGGTGAGCCCTTCGCCCGCTCAAAAATTGATGACGACGGCCGACCGTCTGCATGCCCTGGCTCAAACCGGGGTCGATGCGGTGGTGGCCGTTCCCTTTACGCCTGAGGTTGCGGCGCTTGACCATGTTGATTTTCTCTCCTTGGTGTCGCGTCTGGTCGACATTCGCTCGATTCGCGTTGGCAGCGACTTTAGGCTGGGCCGTGGCGGTGCATCTGGTGTTGACGAGATGCGCGCCTGGGGTGCCGAGCACGGCGTTGGCGTGTATGGTCACGACTTGCTTTGCGAGGGCGGTGAGGCCATTTGCGCCACCCGCATTCGTCATGAGCTGGGACAGGGCCATGTGGAGCTTGCTGCTAAGTTACTCGGCCGTCCGTATATGGTGCGTGGCGGTGTTGTTCGCGGCCGTCACGAGGGCTCTGGCATGGGCTTTCCCACGGCAAACCTGCAGGTTCCCGACGGTATTCAGGTGCCAGCCGATGGCGTGTATGAGGGTCTGGTGCTGGTCGATGACACCGCGTGGCCCGCTGCCGTGAACGTCGGCCTGCCGCCAACGTATGCCGACGATGCGGCATCTGCGCATCTCGAGGCTAACTTAATTGGATATACGGGAGACCTGTACGGCGCTTCTGTTTCGCTGGCGTTTACGCGCTGGCTGCGTCCCTCGCGCGTGTTCGATTCGCTGGATGAGTTGATTGCGACCGTCGAGGGTAATATCGAGGACATTCGTCACAACTTGGGTGAGCAGGGGGTGAGCATTCGTGATTAGCGATGAGGAAAAAGATCAGGTACGCGCTGCGTCCGACCTGGTTGCTATCGTGCAGGAAACGGTCGAGCTCAAGCCCCGCGGCCATGAGTTTTGGGGATGCTGCCCCTTCCATGGCGAGAAGACGCCGTCCTTCCACATTATCCCCGCCACGCAGGTGTGGCATTGCTTTGGTTGCGGCGAGGGCGGCGACGTCTTCACGTATATCATGAAGCGCGAGAACCTGAGCTTTCCCGAGTCAATCCGTTACTTGGCCGATCGCGCGGGTATTGAGCTGCATGACACCGGAGATCGCCGCGAGCGCGGCACCAAGCGTGCCCGCATCTACGATCTGTGCGCCGAGACCGCCCAGTTCTACCACACCATGCTCATGCGCGGTAAGGACGGCCGTCCGCGCGAGTACTTTGCCAGCCGCGGCATGGGCGGCGACGTCTGCCGCCGCTACTGCCTGGGCTTTGCACCGGGCCGTAACGCGCTGGTGTCGCACCTGTCCCAGGCGGGTTTTACCCCGCAGGAGATGATCGACGCCAACGTTGCCGTGAGTCGCGGGCGCGGGCAGCTTGCCGACCGCTTTTACGACCGCGTGATGTTCCCCATCTTTGACGAGCAGGGTCACAACATTGCCTTTGGCGGTCGCATTATGGGCGACGGCCAGCCTAAGTATCTCAACACCGCCGAGACGAGCGTGTTTCATAAAAAGCGAAACCTCTACGGCTTTAATTGGGCCAAGGAGTTTATCGTCGCGCAGGATACCGCCATCGTGGTAGAGGGCTATACCGATTGCATCGCCTGCTGGGAGGCGGGGATTAAAAACGTTGTCGCCACGCTGGGCACCGCCCTCACGGAGCATCACGTCAAGACGCTCACTCGCTTTGCCAAGCGCATCGTGTATATGTTCGACGGCGATGCAGCGGGCCAGAAGGCCGCCCGTCGCGCGATTCAGTTTATCGAGCAGGATTCCATGGACCTGCGCTGCGTGGTGCTCCCCGACGGCAACGACCCCATGGAGTTCATCACCGCACATGGTGGCGAGGCACTGCAGACGCGCATCGACGCTGCCGAGCCGCTTATGGACTTTGTCTACCGTTCGCTGCAGGAGTCGAGTGACATCACCACGCCGGGCGGTCGCGCTAAGGCGCTGGAAGATGCGCTGACGCTTATCTATCCGCTGCGCGATAGCTATATGATCGACACGTACTTTATCCAGATTGCCGATCTGCTGGGTTTGGATCTGGAGACGGTGCGCGCGAGCTCGGGTCGTGTGTTTCGCGATGTCGCCAAGCGCGAGGATGCGGAACGACGTCGTGAGCAGAACTATGAGCGCCAGCGGGCACAGACTGAGCGGTCCGGTAGCGCGGGCGGTCGGGCGTCGGGTTCTCGCGATGCCGGTCGCGGTGCTTGGGCATCGGGCGCGACGCCGCCGGTGTCCGCACCGGTCGAAGAAGAGCCGTACGACTACGTCCCGCTCGATGCCTACGGCGCCGCGCCCGTGGAGGTCGTCGACGACCTGCCGCCGATCGATGTGCCTGATGGTATGGGCGCTGTGCCTGTGGCTGACGGTTCGGGCGCACCGGCTGCGGCGGCGCCGATGGTTCTTACCGATCTAGAGCGCAAGTCCTTGGCAGGGGAGCGCGAGCTGTTGACGATGCTCACGAGCTACCCCGACCTGTTCCGCATGTATGCCGACCGCATCTGCTCCATCGAGTGGGTTGACCCGCGTCACGAGTCCATTGCATGGGCCGTTCTGGCAACGCCGCCGGGAACCGATCCTGCAGCCTGCATGGATGCGGCGCGCTCAGTGTGTCCCGATGCGGCAACGCTTGTGAGTGCCGGGCGCATCTCCGCGACGAGCAAACACCCCACCGAGACGAACATCGTGTTTATGCTTGATACGCTTGAGCTCTACACCATCAAGCGTCGCATGCGTGCCGCACAGGCCAAGCTGCGCCAGGACCGTTCACTCGATGATGAGGCCCGTCGCGCGCTGACCGTGCAGGCCGCGCAGGATTCGCAACGTCAACGCGAACTGCAAAAGTCGATCGGCGGCGTGGCGGACCCGTTCCGTTTGATCGGCCTGGAGGCCGCGGGCACCGAACAAGCCTAGATGTTGTGGTCAACCAGCGTATTCTCGCCTATATCCAGTCTTCTTTTTGGGTATAGACGTCAATGTGTGTGCTAAAGTATTGAGTCCTGTGGACTATGAAGGGAGAATCTGTGCCAAAAAAGACTGAGAGCACGGGTACTGGGCTGGAATCCTACGTTGCAAAGCTCATGGGCAACGGCTCAAACAGGACTTCGGTAACCGAGGACGAGATTCAGGTCGCCCTGAAGGATATCGATGTTTCTGACGAGCAGCTCACCGCGGTGTATTCCGCGCTGCGCAACAGCGGCATCCAGATTATCTCCGCGAGCGGTAACGACGACGCCCCCATGGACGTCGACGATGACGATAACGATACCGATACCGACGATTTCGATGACGACGACGAGCACGATTCCGGCTCGCTCGACGATCACGAGCTCAAGATGGCCCGCCAGGCCGACGCCGAGATGGGTTCTTCCAAGAGCAAGAAGAAGCGCACCGTGCGCACGTCCCGTTCGCGTTCGCGCGTGCGCGGCATCGATGCCTCCACGGTGATGCTGACCGGCGACCCGGTCCGTATGTACCTCAAGGAGATCGGCAAGGTCGACCTGCTGACCGCCTCCGAAGAGGTCGATCTGGCCATGAAGATCGAGGCCGGTCTCGATGCCACCGAGAAGCTCGAGGCTGCCGATGCTGGTGAGCTCGAACTCACGCGTGCCGAGATGCGTCGTCTTACGCGCATTGAGAACGTGGGCCTCGAAGCCAAGCAGGCGCTCATCAGCGCAAACCTGCGTCTGGTCGTCTCCATCGCCAAGCGCTATGTCGGCCGCGGCATGCTGTTCCTGGACCTGATTCAGGAGGGCAACCTCGGTCTGATCCGCGCCGTCGAGAAGTTCGACTACCAGAAGGGCTTTAAGTTCTCCACGTACGCCACGTGGTGGATCCGTCAGGCCATCACGCGCGCTATCGCCGACCAGGCCCGTACCATCCGTATTCCCGTGCACATGGTCGAGACCATCAACAAGCTCGTCCGCGTGCAGCGTCAGCTTCTCCAGGACCTGGGTCGCGACCCGACCCCCGAGGAGATCGGTGCCGAGATGGACATGAGTGCCGACCGCGTCCGCGAGATCCAGAAGATCTCGCAGGAGCCCGTGTCGCTCGAGACCCCCATCGGCGAGGAAGAGGATTCCCAACTGGGCGACTTTATCGAGGACTCCCAGGCCATCGTTCCGCCCGATGCCGCCAGCTTCTCCATGCTGCAGGAGCAGCTCACCCAGGTGCTCGATTCGCTTGCCGATCGTGAGCGCAAGGTTATCGAGCTGCGCTTTGGCCTTGTCGACGGACATCCCCGTACGCTCGAGGAAGTCGGCCGCGAGTTTGGCGTCACGCGCGAGCGCATCCGCCAGATCGAGTCCAAGACCCTGGCGAAGCTCCGCCACCCGAGCCGCAGCAGCAAGCTGAAGGATTACATCGAGAGCTAGTCAAGCAAGAAGCGCCCTCAAGCACATCCGCTTGAGGGCGCTTTCATGTAGTCGTTGGGGACGTTCTTGAATGACTAGTCGTTTAAGAACGTCCCCAATGACTGGGTCGTCCCCAATGACTAGGTCGGAAAATTTCTTAAAAAAGTTCTTGCCCTAAGCTGATTCGTCCGTATAATAAACTTCGTTGCTTGAGAGCACGCACCTATTCCTCGGTAGCTCAATGGTAGAGCACGCGGCTGTTAACCGCGCTGTTGTAGGTTCGAGTCCTACCCGGGGAGCCAGGTTGTAAAACCCGTCGCAATGCGGCGGGTTTTTTCATGCCGCGACCACTTGACTCGAACGTTGCCATATCAACATTTCGTGTCGAGGATGTAATCCCGCGACCCACCACCTCAACATGGCACGGTCGTTGTAGAATATTGCAATGATTGCTCCCACGACATGGTGCCGCGAGCACCAGATAAGGAGATTCTTGTGTCTGAGACCATTAACGGCAGCCTGAGCGTCTCGAACGACGTTATTGCCGATATTGCCGGTTATGCCGCGATGACGTGCTATGGCGTCGTCGGTATGGCTGAGCAGCTCCAAGGCGCCGAGAGCGTGCGCCTGCTTGCCGGTCAGCGCCTCCGCAAGGGCGTGCTTGTCTCCGCCGACGAGAACGGCCTTACGGTCGATCTTCACGTCGTGCTCGAGAACGGCGTCAACATGAAGTCCGTCTGCCACAATCTTTCGAGCTCCGTTGCCTTCACCCTGCAGGAGATCGCCCAGATCGATCCCGCCAGCCTTAAGATCGGCATCCATATCGACGCGCTCAAGAGCCGTCTGAACTAGCATCCGAAAACGGAGATTCAAATACCCATGATTGCAAAGACCATTCGCACCTGTTTTCCGATCGCTGCGGCTGCCGTTTCCGACAAGGCCGAGGAGATCAACAAGCTCAACGTCTTCCCCGTACCCGATGGCGATACCGGCACCAACATGTCGCTCACGCTCGCCTCGGTGACCAAGGAGCTCTCTGCCCTTCCCGCCGATGCCGATATGGAGGCCATCGCCGGTGCCATCACCCACGGCTCTCTCATGGGCGCTCGCGGTAACTCCGGCGTTATTACCTCGCAGATTCTTCGCGGCGTGGCCGAGGGTCTTGTCTCTGCCGACGAGCCTATTACGTCCGCCAACATTGCCTTCGCCTTCCGTCGCGCCGTCAAGGTTGCCTTCCAGGCTGTCCGCAAGCCCATCGAGGGCACGATCCTCACGGTCCTGCGCGATGTCTCGACCAAGGCCGATGAGTGCGAGAAGAAGAAGTTCTCGGCCGAGGATGCGCTCGATGCTATCGTCGTCGAGGCGTACCAGTCCGTTGCTCGCACGCCCGACCTGCTGCCCGTTCTGAAGGAGAACGGCGTGGTCGACTCCGGCGCCTTTGGCTTTGCCATCTTCCTGGAGAACTTTGTTGCCGCCGCGCTTGGCCGCAGCACCGTTGTCGAGGATTTCTCCGCCACGTTTGATTCCGCTGGCTCTGCCCGCGATGCGGCCCTTGGTCGCGTTGAGATCGAGGCTAACGACGACTGGGAGGGCTCGGAGTTCCGCTACTGCAACGAGTTCCTCTTTAAGGCCGACGCCCCGTTTGACGAGGACGAGTGCCTTAAGTTCCTAGGCTCCATGGGCGACTGTGAGCTGCTCGTGGGCGCCTATCCCGACTACAAGATCCATGTGCACTCCAACACCCCCAACCTGGTGCTCGAGCACATGCTGCAGCTCGGTCAGATCTATGAGGTCTTTATCCACAACATGGAGATGGAGGCCCACGACCGTACCGCCAAGATCCACGAGGATCAGGAAAAGGCCGCCGAGCCCGCCAAGGCGCTGGGCTTTGTCGCCGTTGCCGCCGGTTCCGGCGAGGCCGACATCCTCAAGTCCCTTGGCGTCGACGTGGTCGTCTCCGGTGGCCAGACCATGAACCCCTCGACCGCCGACCTGCTGGGCGCGGTGGACCAGGTCAACGCGACCTCAGTCATCATCCTGCCCAATAACGGTAACATCCGCATGGCTGCCGAGGCCGCAGCTTCTGCCTGCACCGACAAGAAGGTCGCCGTCGTTCCCACCAAGACCGTTCCGCAGGCCTTCTCCGCGCTGTTTGCGGTCCTGCCCGATTCCGAGCTCGAGGATGCCGTCGCCGCTATGGTCGACGCCATCAGCGAGGTCCGCGATGGCGAGGTCACCCGTGCCGTGCGCGATTCCAGCGCCTCCGACGGCTCGCCTATTCACTCCGGTGACGTCATGGGTATCATTGCCGGCTCCATCGACGTGGTCGGCTCCGACGTGAAGCAGGTCACGCTCGACTGCATCAACCGCATGCAGGAGGAAGAAGAGGGTGACGCGCTGACGATTCTGGCCGGCGAGGAGCTGTCCGATGAGGCCTTCCAGGAGATCGTCGACGCCATCGAGGAGGCTCAGCCCGATCTGGAGATTGACGCCCATCGTGGCGAGCAGCCGCTCTATCCCGTGATCTTCTCGATCGAGTAGGCAACTGCCCATGTCCGAGCTGTGCTCCGTGCCGCGCGTCTCGGAGCGCTTTGCCCAGAGCAATGCGCTCGACGAGGATATCGCGCGACTCAAATATGTTTCGGGTAAACGTGAGGAGGCCCTTCGCCGTCTGGGAATTCGGACGGTGGGGGACCTCCTTCTCCATATCCCTCATCGATACCTCGACTTTACCCGTTCTTGGTCTATCGAGATGGCGCCCATCGGTACCGTGTGCACGATTGTTGCCACGGTCGATCGTATCGTCCAAAAACAGCCCCGCCCGCGTATGCAGGTGACCGAGGTCTCGCTGGTGGATGAGACGGGTGTGCTGCAGGTCGCCTTTTTCCGCCAGCCCTGGATTGCCCAGCAGCTTAAGCAGGGCGACCGCCTGGCCGTGATGGGCAAGGTCGAGTTTGCCTACGGTTTTAAGCAGATGGCCTCGCCGCACTTTGAAAAGCTCGAGGAAGGGCGTGCCGCGGGCACTATCCTGCCGGTCCATTACGTGAGTGATGGCGTGAGCCAGGCGTGGATGCGCCGCATCGTAAGCGGCGCGCTCGAGGTCGTCGGCAATCCCTTTGATCCCATTCCGGCACCGCTGCGCGTTAAGCGTCGCCTGATGAGCAATGCCCGCGCGCTGCGCTCAATCCATTTTCCATCGAGTATGGCCGAGCGCGATATCGCGCGCGCACGGCTTGCCTACGAGGAGTGCCTCTACCTGCAGCTAGCGCTGCGCCTGCGCAACGACGGCGGCCTGGTCGATGTGGTGCCCTATGCCCACACCGCGGGCGAGCACCTGGCCGTGCTCAAGCAAGCCCTGCCGTTTTCGCTGAGCGACGAGCAGGAGGCCGCGTTCCAAGATATCCTGCACGATATGTGCGATGGCGGGCGCGTGATGAACCGTCTGCTGCTGGGCGATGTCGGTACCGGTAAGACCGCCGTTGCCGCCTGCGCGCTGGCTGTGGCTGCCGATAGCGGCACGCAGGCCTGCGTTATGGCGCCCACGGGCGTGCTGGCGCGCCAATATGCCGATAAGACCGGCCCTCTGCTCTCGCAGACCGGCATGTCCTGGGCGCTTCTGACGGGTGCCACTCCGGCGGCCGAGCGCGAGCGGATCCATGAGCAGCTGCAGTCCGGCGAGCTCGATGTCCTCTTTGGCACCCATGCTGTTCTTTCCGAAGACGTGAACTTTAAGCACTTGTCGCTTGTTGTCATCGACGAACAGCACCGCTTTGGCGTAGGCCAACGCAACGCACTACGCGCGAAGGGCCCCGGTGCCGATCTGCTCGTTATGACGGCAACGCCCATCCCGCGTACGCTGGCGCTTTCGGTCTACGGCGATCTGGACACGAGTATCATCCGCCATCGGCCAGTCCCTGGCGCTGGCGTGACGACACGCGTGCTCACCGAGTCGAGTCGAGACCTCGCCTATGGCGCCATTCGCGAGGCTCACGAGAAGGGGCAGCAGGCCTACGTGATTTGCCCGCTCGTGGAGCCGAGTGACTCGGCCGATGAGCTGGAGGACGTGCCCGGTATCGCCCGCGACGACGAGGGCCGCGTGACGGTCCCCGTGCCGCTGCACGATACGGCGACCGAGCTCGATCGCCTGCGTCTGGCGCTGCCGGGTCTCACTATCGAGCGCCTTCACGGCCGCATGCCGGCGGGGGAGAAGGATCGGGTCATCGATGCCTTCAAGCGTGGCGAGATTGACGTGCTCGTCTCGACTACGGTGGTCGAGGTGGGCGTCGACGTGCCCAATGCCACCGTCATGGTTATCGAGAATGGCGAGCGCTTTGGTTTGGCTGCCTTGCACCAGCTGCGCGGCCGCGTGGGCCGCGGCAGCGTGTCGGGCACCTGCCTGGTTATGACGCACTCCAAGGGCAACGGCGGCGCATCGGCGGCACAAGACCGTCTCCAGTCGCTCGAAAAGACCTCGGACGGCTTTACGCTCGCCCAGATGGACCTGCGTCTGCGCCACGAGGGTGAAATCCTGGGTTACCGCCAGCATGGCGGCGTGACCTTGCGCTTTGTTGACCTCGATGCCGACGAGGAATTGATCGAATGGGCCCATTTGGACGCGGTCGAGCTCTTGCGGTATGCTTGCAACCTTGACTCCGTGGCGACGCGTCCTCTGCGCGATGCGGTCGCCATGCGGTATCGACACATCTTTAAGGAGGTCAGCGGAGGATGAGAATCATCGGCGGCGAATGGCGCGGTCGTAAGATCGAGGAGCCCCGTGGTCGCGATGTCACCCGCCCCACGACCGATCGCGTGCGCGAGGCGTGCGCATCTATGGTCATGTCGGCATTCGACTTCGATCTGGACGAGGTCCGCGTGCTGGATGCCTTTGGCGGCTCCGGCGCCTTGGGCATCGAGATGCTCTCGCGTGGTGCCCGCTCGCTCACCACGTTCGAGATCGATCGCAACGCTGCTCGTCTGATTACCAAGAATATCGAGTCGCTCTGCCGCGACCGTGCACGCTGGCGCGTGGTGACGGGCGACGTGCTGGCAAGCGCTTCGCGCGGCCGCGTGCCGGGCGGTCCCTTTGACCTGGTTCTGCTCGACCCGCCCTATGCTTTTGGTGCTGAGCCGGTCGAGGAGCTGCTACAGAACCTAGCTCAGCAAGGCTTGCTGGCGCAGGGTGCCTACGCGCTCTTTGAGCACGCCGCGGCCGATACGGGCGCTCACCCGGCCGGCTTTGAGACCATGCGGGAGAAGCGCTATGGCATAACCTCGGTCGACCTGCTTCGTTGGGTTGGCAACGGCGAGGATGATGGCAACGATAGCGACGCACCCACGGAGGATGCCCATGAGTGACACCATTAACCGCGTAATCGTCCCGGGCACCTTCGATCCCATCACGTTTGGCCATATCGACGTCATTCGTCGCGCCCGCCGCATTTTTCCCAGCGTGATCGTGGCCGTTGCCGAGTCGCAGGGCAAAAACGGCGTCGGCACCACGTTTAGGCTCGACGAGCGCGTGGCGCTGGCCCGTGAGGCGCTCGGTGATATTGACGGCGTCGAGGTGCTGCCCTTCACCGGCCTCTTGGTCGATTTTGCCCGCGAACAGGGAGCAGGAGCCGTGGTCAAGGGCCTGCGTGCCATGACCGACTTTGAGTATGAGCTGCAGCAGGCCGACCTCAACTACCGCCTGGATAACGAGCTGGAGTCCATCTTTGTCATGAGTGCGCCGCAGTACGGCTATATTTCGAGCTCGGTGGTTCGCCAGATTGCCTCGCTCGGTAGCGACGTCTCTAATTTTGTTCCGTCCAATGTGGTCAAGGCGCTCAAACATCGCTTTTCGTGACGTTTTTTAATGCCTGGTGGCATGTGGTAAACTAACACGATGATATGTTACCTATGAAAGGAGACCGGATGCCGGGCGAGAATTTTCCTGGCGACAGGATCGTGAGTCTTGTCGACGAGCTCGAGGGGCTCATCGAAGAGGCTAAGACGCCGTTCGGCAAGAACGCCCAGATGAAGGTTATCGACGCCGACGTCTTCTTTAACATCCTCGACGAGATTCGCATGAGCTATCCCGAGGAATGGCAGAAGTCCCGCCGTATCCTCAAGGAGCGCGAGGAGCTTATGGCTTCCGCCGCCGCTCAGGCCGATTCCATCATCGCCGATGCTCAGCAGCAGGCCCTCACCATTGCCGGTGAGCAGGAGATCGTCCGCTTAGCGCAGCAGCAGGCCGACGATATCCGCGACCGCGCCCAGCAGTATGAGCGTGAGACGCGCTATGCTGCCGAGGATTACGCCGAGCAGGTCTTTACGCACCTCGAGGAGAACCTCAAGAGCCTGACCGGCACCGTCACCCGTTGTCGCCAGCAGCTTAACGAGGGTGCCGCCCAGCAGAATGGTCAGTGGTAATGGCTGAGTTCCCGAGCGTTACCGTCGATCTTTCCGAGCAGCTCGAGTTTCCTGGAGATTCGTATCCGCTGACCGGTAAGGTCGATGTCGCCACCTACACGGTGGGCGAGAAGGAGTACCAGCTTCAGGACGGCATCGACTACGACGTTGTCTTTACCAATGCCGGTACCGGTGTCTTGCTCACCGGTATGGTCCGCGCGCACGCCACTGGCGAGTGCGACCGTTGCCTGGAGCCCGCTTCGTTTGATATTGCCGGTGAGATTGAGGAGTTCTACCTCTTTGATGAGCCCGAGGATCCCGAGGCCTACGAGGACGGCTACGAGCTCCTGGGTGAGGACCGTATCGTCGATCTGGGTGAGCCCATCAATGACGCGGTCGTTATGGACACGCCGTTTGTGGTGCTCTGCAAGCCCGATTGCCGTGGTCTGTGCCCCACATGCGGTTGCAATCTCAACGTCGAGCAATGCGATTGCGCCGCCCAGGCAGAGGCAGAATGGGCCGCTGCCACGGAAAATCCATTTGCAGCATTGAAGAATCTCAAGCTTGATGAGTAAAACTGTGGTAGTATCGCTACTTGCGCGTAATCGCCACACTGGATAGTTCATAAGGAAGGTCACTATGCCCGTACCTAAACAAAAGCAGGGTCGTATCCGCACTCACACCCGTCGTTCCGCCAACATGAAGATCTCGGCTGCGGCTCAGTCCACGTGCCCCCGTTGCGGCGCTGTCAAGCTTCCGCACCACGTGTGCCCCAGCTGCGGTTTCTACAAGGACCGCGAGGTTATCGTTACCGAGTAACGGTATACTCTGGATGCGATGCCGTTCCAAATGGAACCACAATGGCCGGCTCAATGAGTCGGCCATTTTTGTATAAGGAGCATGTATATGAGTAACGTTCGCGTTTGTGTAGACGTTGTGGGCGGAGACGAGAAACCTCAGGTTGTTCTCGATGGTATCGAGGCTGCGCTTGCCGCCGATCCCGATATCGAGGTCTTGGCGACTGGCCCGGCCGAAATCGTCAATCCCTTTGCAGCTTCCCATGCACGTGTTGAGGCCCTTGAGGCACCTGACGTTATCGCCATGGATGACGATCCCATTCGCGCCGTGATGACCAAGCGTAAGTCGTCGATCGTGCTTTCTTGCCGCGCCATTAAGAAGGGCAACGCGGATGCGTTCTTCTCCGCCGGCTCGACCGGTGCCATGACCGCCGCTGCCACCGCCTACGTGACGCCGTTTAGGTATCAGGCCGAAGGCAAGAAGCAGCCGGTGCGCCCCTGTCTGACCAATGCGCTGCCCAATCGCGCCGGCGGTCTGACGGTGCTGTGCGACATGGGTGCCAACCCCGATGTCGAGGTTGACGATATGGTGCGTTTTGCCCAGATGGGCAGCGCCTATGCCCGCGTCGTCCTGGGCATCGAGCATCCCCGCGTCGGTCTGCTTGCCAACGGCGCCGAGGACGAGAAGGGTTCTAACTTTACCAAGGCCTGTTTCCCTGCTATGAAGGCCGCCGTTCCCGGCTTTGTTGGTAACTGCGAGGGCACCGACCTCACCTCAGGCAACTTCGATGTCGTCGTTGCCGATGGTATGTCGGGCAATATTGCGCTCAAGGCCACCGAGGGCGCTGCCAAGTTTTTGCTGCAGGAGCTCAAGGGTGTCTTTATGTCTTCGCTCGGCACCAAGATTGCCGCGCTGCTCATCAAAAAGCAGATGCGCGAGATTAAAGCCAAACTTTCGGGCGACGCCAAGGGCGGCGCGATTCTTTTGGGCCTGCGCGGCGTGGTCCTGATCGGCCATGGTGCCACCTCGGTCGAGGCTGTCAAAAACGGTGCGCTCGCGGCGGCCGAAGCCGTGCGCGCCGGGCTGGTCGAGAATGTCGCCAACTCTATGGACGGTATCGTTTTATAAGAGCGAGTTAGAGCGCTGTTATGTGCTTCGCGGTGCACGTCGTGGGGTAGAATCAGAACCGTGTCTTGGTACCGCCCGGGCGGTACCATTCTTTTGGTATTCATGCACTATGAGAGGAAGCGCTATGGACCGCTCCGAAATCTTCGACAAGATCGCCGAGGTCGCTGCTGACGTTCTGGGCGTCGATGTTGCCGAAATTAGCGAGGAGACCACCTTTGACGACCTCGATGCCAACTCGCTCGAGCGCCTGCAGCTGGTTACGGCTATCGAGGACGAGTTCAACCTCGAGATCGATGACGAGACCCTACTCTCGCTCAACTCTGTCGCCGACGCCGTCGACGCGATCGAAAACGCCAGGGAGGCCTAGGTCTTGGCTTTATCCGAACGACTTACGCGTGCCCAGGAAATCCTGGGGCACGAGTTCAATAATAAGGTGCTGCTGCGCGCGGCCCTTACGCATCCCTCGGCAGTCGAGGGCCAGCCGGTTTCTGCCAGCTATGAGCGCCTTGAGTTCTTGGGCGATTCCATTTTGGGTGCTGTGGTCGCACGCTCCCTGTTTGAGTCCTATCCTGAGTTTGACGAGGGCAAGCTCACGCGCCTGAAGGTGTCGCTTGTCTCGGGCGCTACGCTGTCCGAGGTTTCTCACGAGCTGGGCATCGACGACATCATCATCTTTGGTGCCTCCGAGACCGGTACCGGTGCGCGCGGCCTGCATTCGGCGCTCGAGAACGTCTACGAGTCGCTCGTGGGCGCACTGTACCTGGATGCCGGCTGGGACGTTGCGGCGGAGTTTATCCATCGTACGCTTAAGCCGCATTTGGCTTCCGAGCGCGCCGAGCATCCCGCGAACCCCAAGTCGTTTTTGCAGGAGTGCGTGCAAGCCGACGGTCACGAACCCCCGGCGTACAAGCTCGTTGGCTCCGAGGGCCCGGCGCATGCGCCCACCTTTACCGCCGTGGTGTTGATCGATGGTATTCGTCAGGGTCGCGGCTCCGGCTCCTCAAAGAAGGAAGCCGAGGGAGCCGCCGCGCTCGAAGCGCTCGACCGCATGGGTTACACCACCAACGGCGTGATTCTGAACAAGAAGCACGTGTAAGCGAGGAACCGTGTATCTCAAGTCCCTCACGCTCAAAGGGTTCAAGTCGTTTGCCGACCGCGCCCATATGACGTTTGAGCCGGGCCTGACCGTCATCGTCGGTCCCAACGGCTCGGGAAAATCGAACATCTCTGACTCGATTCTGTGGGTCCTGGGCGAGCAGAGCGCCAAGCAGCTGCGCGGCCAGGCCATGGAGGATGTCATCTTCTCGGGCTCGTCAGCGCGCAAGCCGGTGGGTGTCGCCGAGGTCACGCTTGTGCTCGATAACTCGGACCATATGCTGCCCGTCGATTTTGACGAGGTCGCCATCACCCGTCGTATGTATCGCTCGGGCGAAAGCGAGTACCTCATCAACTCGAGCCCGTGCCGCCTGATGGACATTCAGGACATCTTGCACGATTCGGGCCTGGGCAAGGATACACATTCCATCATCAGCCAGGGCAAGCTCGATGCCATCTTGCAGAGCCGCCCTGAGGAGCGCCGTGCCCTCATCGAGGAGGCCGCCGGCATCTCCAAGCACAAGCGCCGCAAGGAGCGTGCGCTCAAAAAGATTAAGTCGATGGACGAGCACCTGACGCGTGCCCGCGACATCAATAAGGAAATCGCCCGTCAGCTGCGACCGTTGGAGCGTCAGGTCGATCGCGCGCGCAAGTACAAAGAGCTGTCCTCGCGTGCGAACGAGCTTACGCAGATGCTAGCCGTCGACGAGCTGCGTTCGCTGCAGTCGCAGTGGAACGACCTGGAGAGCCGTTCCAAGGAAGGCGCCGCCGAGCTGGAGCTTGCGCAGTACCGCTTGGGCGAAAAGGAGCGCGAGCTCGAGAAGCTTCAGGTCATGCTCGAGGAAAAGGGCCTGTTTGTGGGCGACCTGGGCGAGCAGCGCCGTCATATGCAAGATGTGGTCGGCCGCATTAACTCCGACATGCGCCTGCTCGAGGAAAAGGGCCACAACATGGTGTCGCGCCTGTCTGACATGCGCGGGCAGATTTCGAGCTCCGAGCATCAGCGACGTCGCGTGTTCGAGGAGCTCGAGGACGCGCGTGCGCAGCTTGAGGAAGTGACCGGTGCGCACATGCAGGCCCAGGAGGACGTCGACGCCGCTGGTCCTGCCGCCGCTGAGCTCCACGAGCGGCGCGTGGCGCTCGACAATCAGATTTCGCAGCTTACGCGTGAGCAACGCGATGTGCAGCGCGTGGCCGATAACGCCGCGCTCGAGCTTGCCAAGGTGAAGGACTCGCTGAGCAATGCCGAGGTCGAGGACAACATGTATGCCTCGCGCCTGGAGCAGATTGACGAGCAGCTCGAGGAGGTCATGGCCTCGCTCGAGAGCCGTCGCGACCGCGCCGAGGAGCTTGAGGGCGCTCTTGAGGAAGCGCGCCAGGCTCAGGTTGATGCGCGTGAGGCCACCGAGACGGCACGCGCGGCCCTGAAGGACCTGCGTGCCCGCGAGAGTGAGGCGCGCAACAAGCTATCCGAGGTGCGCTCGGAGCTTGCCAGCCAAAAGAAACTCGATGCCCGCATGGCCGACAGCTCGCCGCTCGTGAGCCGTCTGGTGGGTGCGCTGGGCGACGATGTCTTGGGTCGTCTGGGCGACGTGCTGGAGGCCCCGCGCGAGCTTGAGGGCCTGGTTGAGCAATTGCTCGCCGGCGATATCGATGCGCTGCTGTTTGATGACGCCGCCACGCTTGAGCGTGCCGGTCGTGCGGCTCTGGACCAAAAGAAGGCCTCGGGCGAAGCACTGCTGGTGGCGCGCGGCGTGAGCGGCTCTACCGCCGCTGAGGGCGCTGCCGGTACCCGCCTGGTTGATCGTCTGTCCGTGCGCGCAGGCTACGGACCCGTCGTCGAGGCGCTGCTCGGCGGCTATTACGTCGTTGACGATCTTGCTGCCGCGCTGTCGGCGCCGGTCGTTGAAGGCGTGACTTACGTGACCCCCGATGGCGCCCGCGTCGCCTGCGGCGGCCTGGTGCGCGTGGGGCTTGATGCCGGCGAGGCTTCGGGTGCCTTGGAGCGCAAGCGCCGCATCCGTGAGCTCGAGGGCCTGGAACCCGATCTGGCTGCCATCTTTGAGCATGCTTCGGACCAAGTCGTTGAGGCCAACGCTGCCGTCGAGGAGGCCCGTGCCGCCGAGGGCGATGCCGCCGGTGAGATCGCCCGTCTTGAGGGCGAGCGCCGCTCGCTGCTTTCCGAGATCGGCCGCTTGGAGCAAAGCGCCAACAATGCCGAGGTCGAGCGCGTGCGCACCTCCAAGCGCCGCGAGCAGGCCTCCGAAGCCGTTCGCGCTGCGCGCCCGCGCGTTGACGAGCTCACCCGTTCGCGTGACGAGGCCCGCGCGCAGGCAAGCGATCTGGGCTTGCAGATTTCTGAGGCCAACGACGAACTCGACCGCGTTCGCCGTGACGATTCCGAGGCTGCCGGCAAGCTCGCCGACGCCAAGGTTCGCCTAGCCCAGACGAGCGAACGCCTGCGTTCGCTGAAGGGCCGCGTGCCCGACCTGGAGCATCGTCTTGAGGGCATCGACCGTCGTATCCGCGGAACACGCCAGGCCTCGCGCTCGCTCGAGCTGCTGCGCCTGCGCGTCGATCCCATGCACGAACGCTATTCTGCCCTGTTGGAACGCGCGTCGGATTGGGCAGCGCGCCTGCGTGACCAGGCCTCTCTGGAGGAGGCGGACTCCGCTTCGCTCAAGAAGACCATCGAGGATGCCAAGGCAGAGGTTGCCCGCGCTAAGGAGCGAGTCGATACCGCCTCTGCCACGCAAAACGAGTTCAAGGTCGCGCGTGGCAAGCTCGAGGTGCAGGTCGAGGCTGCCATCAAGGCCATTACCGCCGATGGCACGACGGTGCTCGAGGAAGCGCTCATGCTTCCGGCGCCCACGGACCGCGATGCCGCCGAGCGCGAACTCAACCAGCTTGTGCGCCAGATCAACAACCTTGGTCCCGTTAACCAAGTTGCCATGGAGGAGTACGAGCAGCTCAAACGCCGCGCCGACTACATCGAGGAGCAGCTGGCCGATTTGGAGAGCGCGCGCAAGGCGCTCACCAAGATCACGGTGGCCATTGATCGCAAGATGCGCAAGGCGTTCCTGGTGACGTTTGAGAAGGTCGACGCGAACTTCCGCGAGATCTTCGCTATGCTCTTCCCGGGCGGCCAGGCTCATCTGGAGATGACCGATCCCGAGCATCCTGCCGAGACGGGTATCGAGGTCGTGGCGCAGCCGCGCGGCAAGCGCATCACCAAGATGATGCTCATGTCGGGCGGCGAGAAGAGCCTGACGGCGCTCGCCCTGCTCTTTGCTGTGTACCGCACGCGCACGGTGCCGTTCTATGTGCTGGACGAGGTCGAGGCGGCACTCGATGACGCCAACCTGTCCAAGCTCATCGGCGCGCTCGATGTGTTGCGTTCCGATACGCAGCTCTTGGTCATTTCGCATCAGCGCCGTACTATGGAGGACGCTGACGTCCTCTATGGCGTCTCGATGCAAGCCGACGGCGTCAGTCGCGTCGTCTCGCAAAAACTCGATCGCGAAACCGGAAAGGTCGTGAATGCATAATGGGATTCTTTGACGCTCTCTCGCGCGGACTTGAGCGCAGTCGCGAGGCCCTCAACGAGGTCTTTTACTTTGGCGGCGAGGTCGACGAGGATTTTTGGGAGGACTTAGAGGACACCCTCGTCATGGGTGACATGGGTGCCGAGATCGCCATTCAGGTCTCCGATGACCTGCGCGACGCCGCGGCCAAGAAGAACCTCAAGACCGCTCCGCAGCTTCGTCGTGCCCTGGCCGAGCAGCTCGAGCAGCACTTTGTGCCCATCGAGCGCGATCCGTTTTCCGATACGCCGAGCTGCGTGCTGTTTGTGGGCATTAACGGTGCCGGCAAGACCACTACGGTCGGCAAGATCGCGAGCGCCATGGCCGCCCGCGGCAAGAACGTGGTGATCGGTTCGGCCGACACCTTCCGCGCCGCCGCTATCGAGCAGCTCGATGTGTGGGGCCAGCGCGCTGGCGTACCGGTTATCAAGCGTGACCGCGGCTCCGATCCGGCGAGCGTGTGCTATGACGTGCTCGACGAGGCCGATAAGCGCGGCAGCGACCTGGTGCTTATCGATACCGCCGGCCGTCTGCACACGAGCCCTGAGCTCATGCGCGAGCTTGCCAAGGTGGTTAACGTGACGCGTAAGCGCGCCGCCAATATGGCCGCCGGTCCCATGCCGGTTTCGGTCGTGCTTGTGATCGACGCCGCGACGGGTCAAAACGGTCTGAACCAGGCGCTCGAGTTTAACGAGGCGCTGGGCCTGGACGGTATTATCATGACTAAGCTCGACGGCACGGCTAAGGGCGGTATCGCCATGGCCGTGGCCGAGAAACTCAAGCTCCCGATCCTGCGCGTGGGCGTGGGCGAGCAGGTCGATGACCTGCAGGAGTTCAATGCCAAAGATTTCTGCCGCGCCCTGGTGGGCGAGTCCAATTAAGGAGTGACTAGTGTTTGATTCCCTGAGCGATCGCCTCAACGACACATTTGACCGCCTGCGCGGCAAGGGCAAGCTGACCGAGGCCGATATTACTTCGGCCATGCGCGATATTCGCATGGCGCTGCTCGAGGCCGACGTTAACTTTAAGGTCGTCAAGGAGTTCGTCGCCAAGACCAAGGAGCGCTGCATGACCGCCGAGGTCATGGAGTCGCTGTCGCCGGCGCAAAACGTCGTCAAGATTGTGCTCGACGAGCTCACCGAGATGCTCGGCTCCACCGAGAGCAAGCTCGTCTTTAGTAACCGTATTCCCAACGTCATCATGCTCGTGGGCCTGCAGGGCTCCGGTAAGACCACGGCGGCCGTAAAGCTGGCCTACCTGCTCAAGAAGCAGGGCCGCTCGCCGTTGCTCGCCGCGTGCGACGTCTACCGTCCCGCCGCTATCGAGCAGTTGAAGATCGTTGGTGAGCAGGTCAACGTGCCCGTCTTCTCGATGGGCACCGAGAAGCCCGAGCTCATCGCCGAAAAGGCCATGGCTTATGCCAGGGACCACGGCAATGACATCGTGATCCTTGATACCGCAGGCCGTCTGCAGATTGACGATGCCCTGATGGATGAGCTGGTCCGCATCAAGCAGCATGTCGAAGTCGACGAAACGCTGCTGGTCGTTGATGCTATGTCCGGCCAGGAGGCCGTCAACGTGGCCAAGACCTTCAACGAGAAGATCGGCATCACCGGTGTCATCCTGACCAAGACCGACGGCGACACCCGCGGCGGCGCAGCGCTTTCCGTCCTGGCTGTCACCGGTAAGCCCATCTACTTCCAGGGCACCGGCGAAAAGCTGGAGGACCTCGAGCCGTTCTATCCGTCCCGCATGTCCAGCCGAATCCTGGGCATGGGCGATGTGCTCTCCCTGATCGAAAAGGCGCAGAGCGTTCAGTCTGACAAGGAAGCTGAGGACGCTGCCAAGCGCCTGATGGAAAACAAGTTCGACATGAACGACCTGCTGGCCCAGTTCAAACAGATCAAAAAGATGGGCGGAGCTTCGGCTCTGCTGGCCATGATGCCCGGCGGCAATCAGATCGACGCTGATGCTCTGGACGAAAAGGCCCTGCCCCACATCGAGGCCATCATCTACTCGATGACCCCCGAAGAACGCGCCAAACCTTCCATCATCAACCCCAAGCGCAAGCGCCGCATCGCCGCAGGCTGCGGCCTGACGGTCGAGGATGTCAACAAACTGCTGAAGCAGTACGACATGATGCAGAAGATGATGAAAAAGGTCAAGCGCAATCCCAAAGGTTTCATGCGCGGCCTGGGCAACCTTGGCGGCATGGGCGGCTTTAAAGGCTTTGGCCGGTAAGGCCCACTATAAATCCGGTATGACCCGCTCGGCTTTACGGCCCACGGGATGTACAATATAAACAGTAGCCCCGCAAGGGCCGTAAAACAATTTTTGGAGGAATATTACTATGGTTAAGATTCGTCTGCGCCGCATGGGCGCCAAGAAGGCTCCTTTCTACCGCGTTGTTGTCGCTGACAGCCGTTTTGCTCGTGACGGCCGTTTCATCGAGGAGATCGGCTACTACGATCCCACCAAGAACCCCAGCGTTGTCAGCATCGACGCCGATAAGGCCAAGCAGTGGCTGTCCAACGGCGCTCAGCCCACCGATACCGTTCGTGAGCTGCTGAAGAAAGCTTCCGTTCTGTAATCTGTTCGCCTTGTTATAAGGGAGGGAACGCCACATGCAGGAACTCTTATTAGCCGTTGCCCGCGGCCTTGTCGAAGACAAGGAGGCTGTGCAGGTGACCGTTGACCCCGTGCGTGATGACGGCACTACCGTCTATCACCTCAAAGTGGCTGAGTCCGATATGGGCCGCGTCATCGGCAAGCAGGGACGTATCGCAAAGGCAATCCGCGTTGTTATGCGTGCCGCTGCTGTCCGCCAGGGCGAAAAAGTCATCGTTGAGATCGACTAAAACCTTTAAAGCACTTTGCCGTCTGGTAAAGTGCTTTTTTATTCTAGTAAGGAGGATCATTCCATGCAAAGCTATCTTCCCGCCTGCAAGATCGTATCCACCCACGGCGTGCGTGGCGAAATGAAAGCCCTGCCGCTGTGTGACGGCGCAGAATTCCTGGCCAAGTTCAAGCGACTGTACGCTACCGCCGACGGCACAGGGGAGTGCCGCGTCCTCGGCGTGCGCGCCCAGGGCAATGTCATCCTGCTGCGCCTGGCTGATGTGACCGATATGGACGCTGCACGTGCTCAGGTGGGCCGCACCTACTACTTTGCCAAGGCCGACGCCCGTCTGCCCAAGGGCCGTTATTTTATCGATGACCTGCTGGGCTGTGAGGTCAGGGATGCCGACACCGGCGCTGTCTACGGCATCCTGACCGAGGTGGACCACCCCGCCGCCCAGGACATCTACACCGTCACCGATGCTGCAGGCGAGAAGCACATGCTGCCCGCCGTGCCAGAATTTGTCAAGACCATCGACATCGATGCCCGCACGATCCTGGTCACCCCCATCGACGGCATGTTCAACGATGCTGTCAACGGTGAC
>OLPL01000537.1_pt1 | contig 28125 bp, 26 predicted proteins | sample 1673211 | NCBI WGS metagenome assembly OLPL01 (sample SAMEA3136766, study PRJEB25190) | human gut metagenome | reverse complement strand
TTCCACATATGACAGTCTTAGAAAACTTAACACTTTCACTTACAAAAGTACGTCACATGGAGGAAGAAAAAGCCAATGAAATAGCTTGTAACTATCTTACAAGAGTTGGCTTATTAGATAAAAAAGACGAATATCCAAATAAACTTTCAGGTGGACAAAAACAAAGGGTAGCGATTGCGAGAAGCTTATGTACAAGCCCTGAAATCATGCTTTTTGATGAACCAACAAGTGCCTTAGATCCAGAAATGGTTATTGAAGTATTAGAAGTTATGCAACAACTTGCTAAAGAAGGAATGACAATGATTGTTGTTACTCATGAAATGGGCTTTGCTAAAACAGTTGCTGATCGTGTTATTTTCTTAGAAAATGGTAAAATCGTTGAAGAAAATGATGCAAAAGCTTTCTATGAAAATCCTAAAACTGAACGTGCTCAAGATTTCTTAAAGAAGGTTATGCACTAGTGAAACTACAACGTTTTGAAGTAGAGTCTTATATGACTTTGCATGAAAATAACTGTCGCTATAACTTGGCAGATACAGTTGCTAAATCTTTAACTTTAAAGGAATTATTAGCGTATGATAAAAAAGATTCATTAGAAGATTTAATGAATCTTTCTTTAGATTATGGTGCTATTGAAGGTTCTCATGAATTAAAAAAAGGTATTTTAAGTTTATATCAAAGTGGTGATGATGAAGAAATTGCTATTTGCCATGGTGGTGTCAATGCCAATGAACTTGTTTTAATGACATTACTTTCAACAAATGATCATATTTTATCATTTTTACCAACGTATCAACAACTTTATAGTTTTCCTGAATCTTTAGGGGTAGAAGTTGATTTTATTCATTTAAAAGAAGAAAATGAATGGAAAATTGATTTTGAAGAATTAGAAAAAAATATTAGAGAAAATACAAAAATGATTTGTTTGAATTTACCAAACAATCCTACAGGAACAACTTTAGATCATGAAGAAATGCATCAACTGATTCAAATATGTAAAAAACATGATCTCTATGTTCTTGTTGATGAAATCTATCGAGGACTTTATCAAGAAGAATCCATTAGTGATCTTTATGAAAAAGGAATAGCAACCTCAGGACTTTCTAAAGTTTTATCAACTCCTGGACTTCGTATTGGTTGGATCAAAACAAAAGATAAAGAACTTATTCGTTTAATCAATGAAAGACGTGATTATTCAATTATTAGTAGTGGACCAATCAATGATTATTTAGGGGCACTTACTTTAAAATATAGTAAAGAGATTTTAAAAAGAAATCGTGAGATTTTAGAAGAAAATAAGTGTTACTTGAAAGAATGGTTAAAAGCTCATCCTCATCTTTCTTGTGTTATTCCAAAATATGGAACAGTTTGTTTCCTAAAATATGATTACAAAATAGATTCAAATACTTTCTGTGAAAAGTTACAAGAAGAAACAGGGGTCTTCTTTGTACCGGGATGTTGCTTTGATGTGGAAAATCATCTACGTTTTGGACTTGCAAATGATTCACAAATTGTCAAAGAAGGTTTAGAAGTATTTTCAAATTGGTTAAAAAAATTAGACACTTCAAGATAAAGAAGTGTCTTTTATTATTTTAAAACAATAAATTGCACTTAAAGTTAAGGTTGTAATCAATCCTGTAAATAAACTAATCAAAATAGCGTTAACATAAAGATAATGAGATAAAGTATAAGTTAAGATAATTTCTAAAGTACATTCAATCATAGAGATGATAAACATCACTTTATTTTTATTTTTAGCTTGTAAAATTGTAGAAAGGGGTGTTTGTAAATAAAATAGTAAAAAAGGAAAAGACATGTATTTTAATTGTTGATAGCCACTTGTTGTATTGTAAAGAATCATAAGGGATCGTTTTGGAAAAAAATAGAAAATTAAAGTAAAAGGAAGACCAATAAGAAAACAAATAAGTAAAGCATAAAGAAGATGTAAAAAAGTATTACTTTTATGATAATAAAGATCATCTGTAGCAATAGGCAAGTAGAGGCGATAGATGATCGTACAAAAAAAAGTAGGTGTGACAAGCATCGAGACGACATAGCCAGAAAGGATGGCATATTGGTCTTGGATAAAGTTTTGAGTTAAACCAAGTCGAGTTAAAACATGAATTAAAAGAATGGGCTCTAAAAAATTCATAAAACAATGGTAAAGTCGTGAACCTGTTAAAGGCAAAGAAATGTTTAAAAGATCTTTCATAATCAAGTTTTGCTTATTTATGTTTTTTAAAGGAGTAAAAGAATATCTTTTACGACTTAAAAGAAGTAGATAGATAATTGACATCAATTCACCAAAACTCATTGATAAATAAGCGATTGTTACTAAAAAAGGTAAGGATGAACTTAAAGGAGTTTTTAAAAATAAATAGGTAAATAATAAACGTGAAGTTTCTTCGACAATTTGGCTTTTAGCAATGACATAGACATGCCCTTTGGCTAAATAGTAGTTTTTAATAATACCACTGATAGCAATCAATGGAATAAAAATTAAAAAGGATAAAATGGGATAAAGAGTATAATCGTTTTTTAATAAAGAATGAGCAATGAAAGGACTTAAAATAAAAAGGGTTCCACAAATAACAATGACAGAAAAAAAGGATAGAATAATTGCTGTAATAATGACTTTGTAGTTTTTATATTTTGGATGTAATATAAGACGAAAAACAGCAGAAGGAATCCCAACCTGTCCAAGTGTTAAACACAAAGAAAGTGTTGGCATAATGACAAGATATAATGACATAGCTTCTAAAGGAAGAAGCCTGGAAAGCAACATTCTATTTAAAATACTAAATATTTTAGAGATAGTTGAACTAGCAGAAAGAATAATGAATGAATTGATAAGTTTTCTTTTCATAAAAGACTTCCTTTATGTCGAATTTTCATCTATAATAGACGAAGTGGGAGTTGGTTTATCGTGAATGAAAAACTGGATTATAAATTTGGTAAATATGATTTAGATTTTCTAATCAAATTAAAAGCTCATGAGTTTCGTAAGCAAAAAATAGATAATATATCCGAAAAAGAAATAAGAAATTATTTATTCAATATTAAATGGAAATCTCAAAAGAGTCTACCAATGTGTGATATTATTGATGATGTAATGAATTTACAATTTTCGGAAATTTTTGATTATTTAAGTATACAAGCAGTTAAAGAAGCAAGTACACTCGATTTAGCAGCATTTCAAGAATTCATTTCAAAATAGTTGGTAACAACTATTTTTTATTTAAGGAGATTTTATGAACTGGGATATAAAAGAAATACATAACTATAATGAATATATGCAAAAGTATTCAATACATTCTTTACTTGCAAAGATTTTTGCACAAAGAGAATATAATGAACAAGATGTTCAAGGACATACTTCAAAAAGATTGATTTATCATGATTTTTCATTGTTTTTAGATGCGGATTTAGTTTTAGATCGTATACAAGAAGCTTTGGAAAATGATGAAAAAATATGTATTTATGGAGATTATGATTGTGATGGAATCTTGTCAACAGCCATTCTTGTTCAAGCTTTTTTAGAATTAGGGAAAAAAGTAGGGTATCATATTCCTAATCGTTTTGAAGATGGTTATGGACTAAATAAAGAAAGAGTTCAACAAATGTATGAAAAAGGATATTCTTTGTTAATTACAGTAGATAATGGTATTAAAGCGTATGAAGCTATTAATTTAGCTAATGAACTTGGTATTGATGTTATTGTTATTGATCATCATGATTATGACGAATTGCCGGATGCATGTGCAATCATTCATACAAAAATGTCACCGGATTATCCATTTAAAGAAATATGTGGAGGTTTTTTAGCGTATAAACTTGCCAGTAGTTTGCTTGGAAAACATGATAAATATTTATTTTCTTTAGCAGCTATTACGACGATTTCAGATATGATGCCTTTAGTTGATGAAAATAAATCGCTTGTTTCGCGAGGTCTGCAATTTATGAATGAAGAAAAATATCTTCAATTAGAACTTTTAATTGGTGAAAATCAAAAATATAATACAACAACTTTAGGTTTTAATATTGCACCTAAAATCAATTCCTTTGGAAGACTACCAGAACTTGTTAATCCAAATCATTTAGTACGTTATTTTTTAAAGGATGTCGATCAAAAATTTGCAATCCAAATTTCTCAATACGCTAAAAAAATCAATAGTAAAAGACAATCTCTTACAAATGAACAATATAAAAATATTTTAGAAAATAGTCAAAAAGATGAATTTTTATATAGCTATAATCAAGAAGTTCATGAAGGAATTGTAGGCTTAATTGCTGGTAAGTATACTCATGAATTTCAAAAGCCAAGTTTTGTTATGAAATATGATGAAAAAAATGAAGTGTATCGAGGAAGTGCCAGAAGTATTGAAAGTATTCCTTTAAATCAAATCTTTGATGATTTAAAAGATTATTTTGTACAATATGGTGGACATGCTTTAGCGGGTGGTTTTCAAGTAGCAAAAGATGAAGTGTTAACTTTAAAAGAAGCATTGCATACCTACTTAACAACACATACTTTTTCTAATGAAAAAGTTCTTGAAGGAATTCAAATTGAATTAAATGAGCTTACTTTACCAGCTGTTAAAGAATTAGAATTGTTAGAGCCGTATGGTCAATATAATGAAGAAATGAAATTTGTTTTAAAAGATATTACGAATTTTACCAGTCGTGTATTATCTGATGGGAAACATTTACGTTTCGATATTCCTTTAAATAAAGGGAATTTACAAGCACTTTATTTTAATTGTTCGAAAGAAATTGAGCAATTACAACAAAAAAAGACAATTTCTTTAATAGGGACTTTAAAAATTAATAAATATTTAAATACAGAATCAATAAATATGATTATAGAGGATATGAAATAGTTTCTTTGATAATAAAAGTTTGTTATAATAGAAATAGGAGGAGTACATAAAATGGACTTTAAAAAATATATTGAAGATATTAAAGATTTTCCTGAAGAAGGAATTATCTTTAGAGATGTAACACCTTTATTAAAAGATAAAGAAGCTTATAAAGAATCAATTGATACATTCGCTAAATGGATCGATGGACTTGGAGTTCAAGTAGATGTTGTTGCTGGTCCTGAAGCAAGAGGCTTTTTATTTGGATGTCCTGTTGCTTACAAAGTAAATGCAGGTTTTGTACCTGTTAGAAAACCAGGAAAATTACCAAGAGAAACAGTTTCAGCAAGTTATGATTTAGAATATGGAAAAAATGAAGTTCATATTCATGCTGATAGTATCAAACCTGGTGAAAATGTTGTTATTATTGATGATTTACTTGCTACAGGTGGAACAGTTGAAGCAACTATTCAACTTGTTGAACAACTTGGTGGTAAAGTTGTAGGAATTGCCTTTTTAATTGAACTTGAAGCTCTAAAAGGTAGAGAAAAATTAAAAGACTATAATGTCTATTCAGTATTAACTTATTAAATAAAAGAGAGGAAACTCTCTTTTATCATATGAGGGGGTCATAATATGAAAGAGTTTAAAAAAGCTGGAGATAAAGTCACTATAGAAGATGTCTATGAATCATGTAGACGCTATATTACCAATGAAGATGATATGAAGCTTATTAAAAAAGCTTATGATTATATCATGGTTAAACACGAAGGACAAAAACGTAAAAGTGGAGAACCTTATACAATTCATTTGATTTGGGTTGCTTATATTTTATCAACATTACAAACAGGACCACTTACCATTACAGCGGGTCTTTTACACGATGTCATGGAAGATTGTGATGTATCACGTGAAGAAATGGTGAAAGAATTTGGAGAAGAAGTAACGACCCTTGTTGAAGGTGTTACGAAGATTTCTAAAATGCCATTTAAAGATGAAGCAGATGTATATGCTGAAAATCATCGTAAAATCTATATTGCGATGGCTAAAGATATACGTGTTATCTTGATCAAATTTGCCGATCGTTTACACAATATGCGTACATTACAATTCATGCCCCCAGAAAAACAAAAACGTATTTCTCGAGAAACTTTAGAAGTCTATACACCGATTGCTCATCGTTTAGGGTTGAGCGATATTAAAACAGAATTGGAAGATCTTTCTTTATCTTATTTAGATCCAATTGCTTATCATGATATTGCGCGACTTCTTCAAACAAAACAAGATGAGCGAAAAGAATCTGTGGCGAAGATGATGGAAGAAGTTGAAAACTTATTAAAGGAAAATCATTATCAATATCGTATTTTAGGTCGTGCGAAATCTATCTATAGTATTTATAAGAAGATGTTTAAAAAACATAAACGTTTTGATGAACTTTATGATCTTTATGCACTCCGTATTATTTTACAAAATAAACTTGATTGTTATAGTGTTTTAGGATTGATTCATGATCATTATCGTCCAATTCCAGGACGTTTTAAAGATTATATTGCTATGCCTAAACCAAATATGTATCAATCACTTCATACTTCTGTTATTGGTGAAGATGGTAATACTTTTGAAATCCAAATTCGTACTGAAGAAATGGATGAGCTTGCTGAACTTGGGGTTGCTGCTCATTGGCGTTATAAAGAAGGCAAAGGTTATTCTGCCAAAGCAGAACAAAAAGAAATTGGAGAAAAACTTCAATGGTTACGAGAATTTATTTCTTTGTCAGATGATATCAAAGATGGCGATGCCAAAGAATATTATGACTCCATTTCTCGTGATATTTTTGAAGCCAATGTTTATGTTTTAACGCCACAAGGAAAAATTGTTGAACTTCCTAACGGTTCAACACCAGTTGATTTTGCTTATCGTATTCATACAGAAGTAGGACATCATACAGTTGGTGCGATTGTCAATAATGTCATGGTGCCTATTGATACAAAATTAAATACAGGAGATGTTTGTGAAATCAAAACCAACAAACAATCCGCTGGACCAAGTGAAGATTGGTTGAAATTTGTAAGAACCGCAGGAGCTCGTAATAAAATTCGTACTTTCCTCGCTAAAAAAGAAGCTGAAACTAAGAAAGATACGATTGAAGATGGTAAGAAAATCTTAAAAGATGAAATCAAAAAACGTGGACTTGATGAAAAGAAATTCTTGGATCCAGAAACTTATAAAACATATTTAGGTGCTTTTGGAGCAAGAAGTTTAGATGATATTTTCTATTTTATTGGAAAGAAAAATCTTTCAGTAGCAACACTTTTAGAAAAAGTAAATCCAAAGAAAACAGGTTTCTTTGATAACTTATCTAAAATCTTACAAAGAAATAATGAACAAAGAGAAAAATTAGAAAAAACGACATCTAATAATGGAGTTGTTGTTAAAGGTGTTTCAGGATTAAAGATTCAACTTTCTAAATGTTGTAATCCAATTCCTGGAGATCAAATTACTGGTTATGTTTCTCAAGGACAAGGAATCAAAGTTCATCGTGTGGATTGTCCAAATATTAAACAAAAAGAAATTCAAAGCCGTTTAATTGATGTTTATTGGGATTTTGCATCACTTTCTAATTTGAAATTTGATGCTGATTTACAAATTGATGGCTTAGATCGTACAAATTTATTAAATGATATTATTACGGTTTTAGGACAAATGAAAATCAATATTTTAAATATTCATGCGGATGCATCAGATGATGGTAGAGCTTTAATTAAATTAAAGATTGGTGTTGATGATGCTGAACATTTAAATCGTGCAATTGCTAATCTAGAACGTATTCAAGGAATCTATGAAATTAAAAGAGTTATTCATTAGAATTATAGTTTGAAACTATAATTCTTTTTTTGAAGAAAAACTACGAAAGACGAAAAAAATTTAAGAATCCATAATACAATAAACAAGTTGTTGATGGTTTTAAACAAGAAATAAAAGAAGAAACAAAGAGTATATTTTCTAAAGAAAATGGTAAGAAATTTAAAAAATATTTCTTTTGGTTTATACTGTTACTGTTTTGTTGCTGACATTATTACTAAAATAGTTATTTGCTTTCTTTGTTTTAGGGTTGCTTATTTTTGTAGAAACCCTTTATTATGTATCAATTATCTATTTATACATTAAAAAAATCTATCTAAGCGATAGATTTTTTTATAATAAATGAATATTATTCTTTTCACATTCATCAATCATTTCTTGTGGCCAAATACTTGCTTGAACTTCACCGATATGAGCACGGTTTAAAAGTAACATACAAAGTCTTGATTGACCAATACCGCCACCAATTGTGTAAGGTAATTCTTTATTGATGATAGCTCGATGATATGGAAGATTTAAACGATCTTCACAGTTTTCTTTTTTGAGTTGTTCTACTAAAGAATCTTCATCCACACGGATACCCATTGATGAGATTTCTAAGGCACATTGTAATGGTTCGTACCAGAATAACAAGTCACCATTTAGTTTCCAATCATCATAGTCTGGTGCACGTCCATCATGTTTTTGCCCGCTTTGTAAAACATTACCGATTTGCATAACAAAGACACACCCGAATTCTTTACAAATTTTATTTTCTCTTTCTTTAGCTGTTAAATCAGGATATTGATTTTCTAATTCTTGTGCAGTAATGAAATGGACACGATCTGGTAAACGATTAACAACATGAGGGTATTTATACCAAACTTCATGTTCCATATGTTTAATGACTTTAAAAATCTTTTTAACATGATTTTTTAATGTTGTAATATTGCGATCTTCTTTTTCGATGACACGTTCCCAATCCCATTGATCAACATAGTAAGAATGTAGGTTATCAACTTCTTCATCTTTTCTAATAGCGTTCATATTTGTATAAAGTCCTTCACGAACACCAAAACCATATTTTTTAAGTGCCATTCTTTTCCATTTAGCAAGAGAATGAACGACTTCGATATCATCATTTTCAAAACAATTAATTTGAAAAGAAACAGGTTTTTCAACACCGTTTAAGTTGTCATTTAAACCACTGCTTTTTTGCACAAAAAGAGGTGCTGAAATTCTTTCTAACATTAAAGCTCTTCCAAATTCTTTTTGAAATGTATCTCTTATGTATTTAATTGCTTCTTGTGTTTGTCTTAAAGATAACACAGGATCATAGTTTTCTGGAATAATGAGATTCATTTTAATTTTCCCCCTTAATAATATGTTCTATTTTATCATTTATCTAGATATATGAAAGATAATAATAAAAAATTATTATAGCTATAAAAGCGTTTCAAATGTATTCACTTGTTGTCAATTGCCTTTCTTTTCTGTATAATAAGAAAAAATGAAAAGTAGGTGTAAACATGAGAAATTTAGAACATGTCAAACATGTTATTATAAAAATTGGTTCGACTTCTTTGTGTAATGAAGATGGACAACTAGATAAAGAAAGAATTTTAAAACTCATCCAACAAATAGCTATTTTAAAACGTAAAGGGTTAAAAGTAACACTTGTTTCATCAGGAGCGATTTCTTCAGGAATGGGTGTTTTAAATTTAAGTGAAAAACCTAAAGAAATTTCTAAAAAACAAGCACTTGCGGCTATTGGACAAGCACATTTGATGCAAATTTATGAAGATTTATTTTCATTGTTCCATTTAAAATGTGCACAGATTTTATTAAATCATGATGATTTTGATCATCGTAAACGTTTGATGAATTTAAGCTATGCTTTATCTTCTATTTTAGATTATGATGTGATTCCTATTATTAATGAAAATGATACATTAGCGGTAGATGAAATCAAAGTAGGAGATAATGATACATTATCTGCCTTACTATTACCTATTGTGGATGCACAATTACTTGTTTTAGTTTCAGATATTGATGGACTTTATAATGATAATCCCCATACCAATTCCAATGCAAAATTATTAAGTGATATTGAACTTGTGGATGATAAAATTATGAACTTTGCGAAAGATTCAAGTAGTCAATTTGGTACAGGTGGGATGGTGACAAAATTGCGTGCTGCAAAAATCGTTAATGATTATGGAGGAGATATGGCCATCGTTAATGGCAACAATGAAACAGCTCTTATTGATTTATTAGAAGGAAAACAAATTGGCACATATTTTAGTGGAAAAGCGGGTCGTACTTTAAGTGCTAGAGATCATTGGATCATGTATCGTAGTTCTCCTAAGGGAAAAGTCATTGTTGATGATGGTGCATGTGAGGCTTTAAAAACACATACAAGTTTACTACCTAAAGGAATCAAAGAAGTTGAAGGTTCATTTATGCAAGGTAGTGTCATTGATGTTCTTTCTTTTAAAGGACACTTAATAGCAAGAGGTATTACGAATTATTCAAGTGATGAGTTAAAATTGATTAAAGATCATCATAGTAATGAAATAGAAAGTATTTTACATTATAAAGATTATGATGAAGTGATTCATGCGGATAATCTAGTCATTAATAAGGGGTGAAATTATGATTAGGGAACAACTTAAAGAAGCTAAAAAAGCATGTCGTTTTATGCAAAATGTTAAACCAGAAGTAAAAAATAAAGCTTTAAAAAATATTTCTGAGGCATTAATTCAAAAAAGTGAATTGATTATTCAAGAAAATCAAAAAGATATTGCGGAAGCTAAAAATAATGGTATTAAAGAATCAATGGTTGATCGTTTATTATTAAATAAAGAACGTATTGAAGCAATGGCAAAAGATATTTTAAAAGTAATTGATTTACAAGATCCTATTGGAACTCTTGTAAGAGAAATTAAAAGACCCAATGGTTTAGTGATTCAACAAATCAAAATTCCTTTAGGAGTGATTGGGGTAATTTATGAATCAAGACCTAATGTAACAGTAGATATTGCCAGTTTATGTATTAAAACAAACAATGTTTGTGTTTTAAAAGGTGGTAAAGAAGCTATTCATTCAAATCGCATCTTAGTTCAAATTATAAATGAGGCTATTCAAGATGTTTTACCAGCACATACGGTTACTCTTATTGAAACAAAAAAACGTGAAGAAACTTTAGATTTAATTCAAGCCCATGATTATGTAGATGTCATTATTCCTCGTGGAAGTGCAGGGCTTATTCAATATGTTGTTAAAAATGCAACTGTTCCAGTAATTGAAACAGGAGCAGGAATTTGTCATCTTTATGTTGATCAAGAAGCCAATCTTGATATGGCTTTAGAAATTGCAAAAAATGCAAAGATCCAAAGACCATCTGTATGTAATGCAATTGAAACGATTCTTGTTCATCAAAAAGTTGCACCAGAATTCTTACCAAAACTTCAAGAAATATTTAAAAATGTACAAATCTATGGTGATGAAAAAACAAGAAAAATCATAGATTGTCTAGAAGCTACTGAAAAAAATTATGCTACAGAATATGATGATTATATTTGTAATATAAAAGTTGTAGATGATATTGAAGAAGCGATTGAACATATTTATAACTATTCAACAAAACATTCAGAATCGATTATTACCGAAAATAAAGAAACAGCAAAATATTTCATGGAGTCTTTAGATTCGGCTTGTGTTTATCATAATGCTTCTACACGTTTTAGTGATGGGGGAGAGTTTGGTTTTGGGGCAGAAGTTGGTATTTCTACACAAAAACTTCATGCTAGAGGCCCACTTGGTTTACAGGAAATTACTTCTACAAAATATATGATTTATGGAAATGGTCAAGTAAGGAGCTAAGCTCCTTCTTTTTTTATAGAAAATTAATTAGTGTACTAATTATATTGACATTAGTTAGTGCACTAATTATAATATTTAGTATACTAACTAATAAAAGGAGGCATCTTATGGATCCATTGGAATTTGAGGATATTAAAGAGATCTTTCTACAATTTAAATCTCTCCATAAAAATATTCATGAGTTCACAAGTAAAAAAAGTAATATACAAAGCTTATCAGCTGATCAATGTTATTTGTTAGGTCTGATTGATCATTTTGGTCATCCTAATCAAAAAATTCTTGCAGAACGTTTAAAAATTACACCAGCTACATTATCAGTAAGATTACAACGTTTAGAAAAGGCGGGTTTTATTGAAAAAATTGTAAGTAAGCAAGATAAAAGAAATATTACTTTGCATATTACAGAAAAAGGAAATAAAGAAATTGAAAGTTGTAAAGATGGTATTAAAATGTTTACAACACGTTTGTTTGATGGAATAAATAAAGAAGATTTAGATAGAATGAAAACGTATTGTCAAATCTTTGAAAAGAATATTCGTTTAATGAAGGAGGAGTTAGATGTTCAAGATTAAAGGATATTTAAAGAAATTCTGGTATTTAATTCTTGCTTGTATTTGTTTATTGTTTGTACAAGCACAAACAGAATTAACTTTACCAGATTATATGAGTGATATTGTTTCAGTGGGAATTCAAGCAGGGGGATTTGCTTCACCTGTTTCAGATGTTTTAACGGAAGAAACTTATCAACATTTATTATTGTTTGTTGATCAAAAGGATCAAAAAACAGTAAAAAAAGATTATAAAAAAGTTAGTAAAGTCAATCAAGATATCATTGATACATTTCCTAAGGCTAAAGGAAAAACAGTTTATCAATTGAAAGATTTATCAAGTGATGAAGAAAGTGAATTAGAAAATATTTTAATGAAACCGATGTTAATTATTACTTCGCTTGATAGTATGGATACTTCTAGTAAAGAGTATCAAGAAAAATTTGGACAATTACCTCCAAATATGAGTGTTTATGATGCGATTTCTTTTATGGATGAAAGTCAAAAATCAAAGATGTTTGAAGACATGGATACAAGAATAGATACAATGGGTGAAAGTACTTTAAAAATTGCAGCCGGTAATGGTGTTAAAGCTGAATATAAAAAATTAGGTGCTGACATTGACAAAGTACAAACCGATTATATTTTTAAAACAGGTTTAAAGATGTTAGGAATTGCTTTACTTGGAACAGTGGCTGCAATTTCAGTTGCTTTCTTTGCAACAAAAGTTGGTGCTGGTGTAGCGCGTGCTTTAAGAAAAGATGTTTTTGAAAAAGTAGAAAGCTTTTCTAACGAAGAATTTAATCATTTTTCAACAGCGTCACTTATTACACGTACAACAAATGATATTACTCAAGTACAAATGGTGACAATGATGCTTTTACGTATTGTATGTTTTGCACCAATTATTGGTATTGGGGCTTTAATTAAAGTTTTAAAAGAATCACCATCAATGACATGGATCATTGCAGTTGTTATTCTTGTTATTTTTGGTGTGATGGCGGTTGCGTTTGCAGTTGTTATGCCAAAATTCAAAATTATTCAAAATTTAATTGACTGTTTAAATCTCACAATGCGTGAAAATTTATCAGGAATGCTTGTTATTCGTGCTTTTGGTAATGAAAAACATAGTGAAGATCGTTTTGATAAAGCCAACAAAGATGTTACAAATTTAAACTTATTTGTTAATAGATCAATGGCTTCTATTATGCCAATTATGATGTTTATCTTTAATGTCGTTACTTTAGTAATTGTCTATTATGGTTCTAAACAAATCGATTTAGGTAATTTAGCAATTGGACAAATGATGGCCTTTATGCAATATGCAATGCAAATTATTATGGCCTTTTTAATGATTGCAATGATTGCTATTATGTTACCTCGAGCTAGTGTTGCTGCTAATCGTGTTTATGAAATCATTGAAACTAAGCCAACGATTCAAGATCCAACAAATCCAGTTGCTTTAGATGAAAGTAAAAAAGGACTTGTTGAATTTAATCATGTTTCATTTGCTTATCCAGGGGCGAGTGAACCGGTTTTAAAAGATATTGATTTTGTTGCTAAACCTGGACAAACAACAGCCTTTATTGGCTCTACTGGTTCAGGAAAATCAACACTTATTAATTTAGTACCTCGTTTTTATGAAGTCAGTGAAGGAAGTATTAAGGTTGCAGGGGTTGATGTTCGTGAGATGACACAACATGAATTACGTGATCGTATTGGACTTGTTCCTCAAAAAGGAAACTTATTTTCTGGAACAATTCGTTCTAATTTAAAATATGGTGCACCAGAGGCAACAGATGAAGAATTAGAAGAAGTGATTCGAGTTGCTCAAGCAAAAGAATTTATTGATCAAAAAGAAGAACGTTTTGATATGGAAATTTCACAAGGTGGAACAAACGTTTCTGGTGGCCAAAAACAAAGACTTGCGATTGCTCGTGCTATTGCAAAAAATCCAGATATTTATATTTTTGATGATAGTTTTTCAGCACTTGATTTCAAAACAGATGCTAAACTTCGTCAAGAATTAAATCAACTTGTTAAAAAGACAAAAAGTACAGTTTTATTAGTAGGACAACGTATTGCTTCTATTATGGATGCAGACCAAATCATTGTCCTTGATGAAGGAAGAATTGTTGGTAAAGGAACACATGAGGAATTAATGAAATCATGTCAGGTTTATCAAGAAATTGCCTATTCTCAATTATCTAAGGAGGAACTAAGTCATGAGTAATGAAAGAAGAAGACAAGGGCCTCGTGGACCAATGGGTCGTGGAATGAGAGGTAATGGTGAAAAAGCCAAGAATTTTAAAGGAACATTAAAGAAATTATTTGTTTATTTAAAACCTTATTATTTTAAATTGGCGGTTGTTATTATTTTTGCAGCTGGGTCAACAGTATTTACGATTGTAGGACCAAAGATCCTAGCAAAAGCAACAGATAAATTATCTGAAGGAATTATGGCCAAGGTAACAAATACCGGTGGAATTGATTTTGATTATATTGGTATGATCTGTTTGATTCTTGTTGGTTTCTATCTTGTCAGTGCACTCTTTAGTTTTATTCAAGGATTTATTACATCTTCGATTTCACAAAAAGTTGCTTATGATTTAAGAAGCTCTTTATCTAAGAAGATGTCAAGAATGCCTTTAAGTTATTTTGATAAACATTCTAGTGGAGATACTTTAAGTAGGGTAACCAATGATATTGATACAATTGCACAATCACTCAATCAAAGTTTATCGCAAGTGATTACATCTTCTGTTACAGTTGTAGGAATCTTTATTATGATGCTTACCATCTCTGTAAAGATGACATTGATTGCGGTACTTGTTTTACCACTTTCCATGTTACTTATTATGTTTGTTATGAAACATTCTCAAAAGTATTTTAGCAGACAACAAAAAAGCTTAGGAGATGTTAATGGTCATATTGAAGAAATGTATGGTGCTCACGATGTTGTCAAAGCATTTAATGGGGAAGAAGATTCTGTTAAAACTTTTAATGAATATAATGATGCGCTTTATGATTCAGCATGGAAATCTCAATTTTTATCAGGTTTAATGCAACCATTAAGTAACTTTGTAGGAAACTTAGGATATGTAAGTGTTTGTTTATTAGGTGGTTTTTTAGCAGGGGGTAATACGATTACGATTGGTGATATTCAAGCCTTTATCCAATATGTACGCCAATTCAATCAACCAATTGCCCAACTTGCTCAAACAATGAATATGTTACAAAGTACAGCTGCCGCTGCGGAACGTGTTTTTGAATTCTTAGAGGAAGAAGAATTAGAACCTGAAACAGTTAAAGTTGAAACAGATGAAGTTGAAAAATTACATGGTTCAGTTACTTTCAATCAAGTTAATTTTGGTTATCTTCCAGAAAAAACAATTATTCATGATTTCAATATGCATGTTCATGCTGGACAAACAGTCGCTATTGTTGGTCCAACAGGAGCAGGAAAAACAACGATTGTTAAATTGTTGATGCGCTTTTATGAATTAAATAAAGGTTCAATTATGATCGATGGTCATGATATTAAAGATTTTTCAAGACATGATTTAAGAAGTTTGTTTGGAATGGTTTTACAAGATACATGGCTTTTTAATGGAACAATTAAGGAAAACTTGATGTATGGTAAATTAGATGCCAGTGATGAAGAAGTAAAAAATGCCTGTGAAATGGCGTATGTAGATCATTTTGTCAATACCTTAGAAGATGGTTATGATACGGTTCTTGATGAAGAAACATCAAATATTTCACAAGGACAAAAACAATTATTAACGATTGCTAGAGCGTTTCTAAAAGATCCTAAAATTCTTATTTTAGATGAAGCAACTTCTTCAGTTGATACACGTACAGAAGTGCTTATTCAAAAAGGTATGGAAAAATTAATGGAAGGACGTACAAGCTTTGTTATTGCACACCGTCTATCAACGATTCGTGATGCCAATACAATCATTGTCATGAAAGATGGCGACATTGTAGAAATTGGTAATCATGATGAATTGTTAGAAAAAGGTGGATTCTATGCCTCACTTTATCAATCACAATTTGAAGGTAGCGAAATTTAGAAGCAAAGAAATTTGCTTCTTTTTCTTTTCAAAACATGTTTATATATGGTATAGTACAAGCCGAGGGGATGATGTTATGGTGAAAAGAAAACCACAATATGTCAAAATTAAAGAATATATTATTCAAAATATTGAAGATGAAAAATATAATGAAAATGAACAAATTGAAAGTGAACATGCTTTGTGTGAACTTTTTGGTGTTACCCGAATGACAGTGCGCCAAGCTTTAACAGATTTAATCAATGAAAACATAATCTATTCTGTTCCTAAAGTTGGCTCATTTGTTTGTAAAAAATCCAGATTTAAAAGTTTTGATGGATTAAACAGTGTTACAGAAGACTGTGCTAAGAAAAAAGAAGATTGTACAAGTCATGTTGTTTTAAATGAACTTGAAGAAGCTACAGATTTAATGAAAAAAGAAATGGCTTTAGAAGATAATAAAGTATGGCACGTTAAACGTGTAAGACTTGTAAACGGAGAGCCTTTATGTTTTGAAGATGATTACTGTAATTATGATTTAACAGGAGATATTCCTTTAGAAGTATCCAGTACATCTTTATTTAATCATTTTGAAAATGATCTCAATTTACATATTGCTTTTTCCGATCAACAAATTGATGCGGTTTTAGCGGGTGAAGAACTAGGAAAATATTTACAAGTTGATCCGGTGACACCTTTGCTTAGAGTTTTATCGATTACATGCTTACATAATGGTAAATGTATTGAATATGGGTATACTTATTATCGTGTAGACAAGTATACTTTTAACCAAGTTGCATATCGTAGAAAATAAAAGGATGTTGTCAAATCCGTTTGGTTTGTTATAATGAGAATGTTAAAAAGGAGATTTTAGATGAATTATTTATATATTGCATTAATATCAATGGTACCTTTAATTGAACTTAGAGGAGCAATTCCTGTTTCTCAAGGATTAGGATTACCAATTATTCCATCTTATATTGTTTGTATTCTTGCTAATATGGTACCTGTACCTTTTATTTACTTATTTGCTAGAAAGGTTTTAGTATGGGGTTGTGATAAACCAGTTATTGGTAAATTTTTCACTTGGTGTTTAGACAAAGGTGAAAGAGGTGGAAAGAAACTTCAAGAGAAAGTAGGAAGAAGTACTTTTGTTGCTTTATTATTATTTGTAGGAATTCCACTTCCAGGGACAGGTGCATGGACAGGAACACTTGCAGCTAGTATTTTAGATATGGATTTTAAATCAACAACGATTGCCGTTATGCTAGGAGTTTTACTTGCTGGTGTAATTATGATGGTGGTTAGCTTTTTAGGATTTTCATTAATTTAGAAGTATCTTTATACTTCTTTTTTTGTAAGGAGGACGTGTATGAACGTAGAAATTATTAATGTTGGAACAGAATTGTTACTTGGAGAAATTGTCAATACCAATGCAACCTATTTACAAAAAATGTGTAAGGAATTAGGTTTTAATGTTTTCTTTCAAACAGTGGTGGGAGATAATCCCCAAAGATTTTTAGATTGTTTAGATATCGCTTTTAATAGAGGGTGCGATTGTGTTATTACCACAGGAGGATTAGGACCTACTGAAGATGATCTTACGAAAGAATTATCAGCAAAATATTTAGGATTAGAAATGATTTTTGATGAAGATGAAGCAAAGAAAGTCAATGATAAATGTTGCTTTGTAACACAACTTGATAAAGTTAGTGATAATAACTTTAAACAAGCTTACTTTCCTAAAAATTGTTATGTGTTAGATAATCCTATTGGAACAGCCAATGGTTGTGTGATGTCTAAAGATAAAAAAATGATTGTTAATCTTCCTGGACCACCTAAAGAGATGACTTATGTAGTTGATCATCAACTAAAACCTTATTTAGAAAAATATCGTCAAGCGAAAATTTATACGTACGATTTAGTAACACAAGGCATTGGTGAATCAGCAGCGGCTACTTTGATTGATGATATTGTTCAAAGTCAAAAAGATATTTCTATTGCTTTGTATGCTTCTGAAGAGTATGTAAGGGTAAGACTAGGTGTTAAAGCAAAACATCAAAGTGAAGCCGATGAATTTGTTAAACAAACAAAGAAAATGATTGAAGAAAAATTAAAGGATTATCTTGTAGAAAATCCTAATTTGTTTGAAGAAGTAATGAAAAAGGTTAATGGTTTTACGATTTTAAATGAATGTGATTTTTTATTAAGTGATTATTTTGTTAATAATGGAGGGCCAGTCTTTATTCATTTAACTTTGAAGGAACATCCATTAGGTGAAATTGTTCATGTGTTATTAAAATATAAAGAAAAAGAAATATCTTTCGATATTCCTTTACTTGTCAAAGCGAGTCTTTCTTTATCTAAATTAGAATCTAAATTGATTTATCAAATTGATCAATTAATTCGATAAATTTTAAAGTTGCTTGTGATAAGCTTCTTCTTTTAAGATAAGCATAGCCAATGCTTCTTGAAGGAAGGGGCTTTTTTAATTGTATTTCATAAACTTTATTTTTGTCTAAAAAATCATGGGAGAATTCTTTAACAACACACGCATTTCCTAAATTGGCATGAGTAAATTCTAAGAGTAAGTGATGGGCTCCTAATTCCATTTCAGGATTTAATAAAATTCCATGTTTAGCAAAGTATTTATCAATATAATTTCTTGAATTACTTGATTTTTCTAAAAGAATAAGATTCTTTTTCGCAATTTCTTGATAGCTGTAAAGATGATCATCTTTTTCTTTAGAAATAAAGATATCATGAATTGTTAAACATTCTTTCATCGCTAGGCTTTCATCATCAAAAGGAAGATTGATAAAGGCAAGATCAATTGTTCCATTTTTTAAATGTTCAACTGTTTCAATAGAAGTTCCATTGACAACATTGATTTTGATTGTTGGATAAAGATGATGAAATTGTTTTAATAAATCAATTAAGTAATTTTCACAAATTGAATCACCAGCACCAATATTTAACTGTCCTGAAAGTAATTCGTTATAATGAGAAAGTTCATTTTCAACGCTGGTAATTAAAGCAAGAGCTTCAGTAATGTTTTTATGAAGGAGCATGCCTTCTTTAGTAAGAGTAACGCCTTTGTTTAAACGAATGAAGAGTTGGGTATTGAGTTCTTTTTCTAAAGCATGGATTGTTTGAGAAACAGCGGATTGTGAAATGAATAAATTCTTTGCTGCTTTTGAAAAAGAAAGGGTAGAAGCGGCTTCGTTAAATATCTTATATTGTTCTAGTTTTATCATATTAGTACTCCTTATATCAAATATATTATATATTAATTTTACTTATATTAAAATATAGCATATAATAAAAATGTATGAAAAAGCCAATGATAGAAAGGTGGAAATGAATTATGGCTGGTGTAGTTGTTGTAGGAAGTATGTGGGGAGATGAAGGTAAAGGAAAAATTACCGATTATCTTGCACAAAAAGCAGATGTTGTATGTCGTTATGCTGGAGGAAACAATGCAGGTCATACCATTGTTTATGGTGGTAAGAAATTTGCTTTAAAATTAATACCATCAGGTATTTTCTCTGGGCATGAAGTAATCATGGGAAATGGGATGGTTGTTAATCCTAAAGCATTTTTAGAAGAAGTGAAATATTTAAATGATGGTGGTATTGATACAAGCAAAATTAGAATTTCTGATCGTTGTCATGTGATTTTACCTTATCATCTTGAAATTGATGAATTACAAGAAAAGAGAAAAGGTGATAAAAGTATTGGAACTACAAAAAGAGGTATTGGACCTGCTTATGTAGACAAATATAGCCGTATTGGTATTCGAATGGGAGAATTCATTGATGAAGAATTATTCTTAGAAAGATTAAAAGAAACTTTCCCAATGAAAGTTGCAGAATATCCTGAATTAAAAGACATGTTTACTGTAGAAGGAATTTTTGAAGAGTACAAAGAATACGCTAAAATTATTAAGCCTTTAGTTTGTGATACAGGTATGTTATTAGATCAATATTTAAGAGAAGATAAAAAAGTCTTATTTGAAGGAGCTCAAGGAGCTATGTTAGATATTGATTATGGTACTTATCCATTTGTTACATCATCACATCCAGGAGCTAATGGGGTATCTGAAGGGGCTGGTATTGGACCTTTATATATCAAAGAAGCGATTGGAATTATTAAAGCTTATACAACTCGTGTTGGATCAGGACCATTCCCAACTGAATTAAATGATGCAACAGGTGATTTAATTAGAGAAAGAGGACATGAATATGGTACTGTAACTGAACGTCCAAGAAGAACTGGTTGGTTTGATGCAGTAGTTGTTAATCAATCAAGAAGAATGTCTTCTTTAACAGGTATTTCATTAATGTTATTAGATGTTATGAGTGGATTTGATACAATCAAAATCTGTAAAGCTTATAAATTAGATGGTAAAGAAATTTATGGTTTACCTGCAACTGTTAAAGATATTGAAAGATGTGAACCTGTTTATGAAGAATTACCAGGATGGAAAGAAGATATTACACATGTAAAATCTTTTGAAGAATTACCAGTAAATTGTCAAAATTATATTCGTAAAATCGAAGAACTTGTTCATTGTCCAGTAAGAATGTTCAGTGTTGGACCAGATAGAGAACAAACAGTTGTTTTAAAAGATATTAAATTTTAATAAAGGAGGTCTTTCATGAAAAGAGAATTAGTCATTGTCATGGATTTCGGTGGGCAATATAATCAATTAGTTGCTCGTCGTGTTCGTGAATGCAATGTTTATTGTGAAATCTATTCTTATAAAACACCTTTAGAAAAAATTAAAGAAATGAATCCTAAAGGAATCATTTTAACAGGTGGACCAAATAGTTGTTATTTAGAAGATTCACCAACTTATTCTAAAGAATTATTTGAATTAGGTATTCCTGTATTAGGTTTATGTTATGGTGCTCAATTAATGCAACATGTTTTAGGTGGAAAAGTTGAAAGAGCAGATGTAAGAGAATATGGTAAATCAATTTTATTAGTTGATCAACCACAATCTAAAATTTTAAAAGGTGTTCCTGAAACATCTACAGTTTGGATGTCACATTTTGATTATATTTCAAAAATTGCACCTGGTTTTGAAATTACAACACATACAAAAGATTGTCCAGTAGCATCTTGTGAAGATAAAGAAAAAGATTTATATGCGATTCAGTTCCATCCAGAAGTTTTACATAGTGAATATGGTAAAACAATGCTTTCTAACTTTGTTTTAGATGTATGTAACTGTGCTGGTGATTGGCGCATGGATTCTTTCGTTGAAGAACAAATCAAAGCGATCAAAGAAAAAGTTGGTAATGGTAAAGTATTATGTGCTTTATCAGGTGGTGTTGACTCATCTGTTGCAGCCGTTTTACTTTCTAAAGCCATTGGTAATCAATTAACTTGTGTCTTTGTAGATCATGGTTTACTTCGTAAAAACGAAGGGGATGAAGTAGAAGCTGTCTTTGGACCTGATGGAAATTATGAATTAAATTTCATTAGAGTAAATGCACAAGAAAGATATTATGAAAAATTAAAAGGTGTTACTGAACCGGAAGCTAAACGTAAAATCATTGGTGAAGAATTTATTCGTGTTTTTGAAGAAGAAGCAAAGAAAATTGGAGCAGTTGATTTCTTAGTACAAGGAACAATTTATCCAGATGTTGTTGAAAGTGGTCTTGGTGGAGAGTCTGCGGTTATCAAATCACATCATAATGTTGGTGGATTACCAGATCATGTTGATTTTAAAGAAATTATTGAACCATTACGTGATTTATTCAAAGATGAAGTACGTAAAGTTGGTTTAGAATTAGGAATTCCTGAATACTTAGTATTTAGACAACCATTCCCAGGACCAGGTCTTGGTATTCGTATCATTGGTGAAGTTAATGCTGAAAAAGTAAAAATCGTGCAAGATGCAGATGCAATCTATAGAGAAGAAATTGCTAATGCAGGATTAGACCGTTCAATCGGTCAATACTTTGCTGCTCTTACAAACATGCGTTCTGTAGGAGTTATGGGTGATGAGAGAACTTATGATTATGCAATCGCTTTACGTGCGGTTAATACTATCGATTTTATGACAGCAGAAGCTGCAGAAATTCCTTATGAAGTATTAAATAAAGTTATGTCACGTATTATAAACGAAGTTCGTGGGGTAAACAGAGTAATGTATGATATTACAAGTAAACCTCCAGGAACAATTGAGTTTGAGTAATCCAAATCGCTTGAAAGTGCCTATTTTACAGGCACTTTTTTTTCGTTGAGAACATTTTGAGAACAATATTTTTATCCAGTATTTTGTGCTGTACTCATTTTTGAGGTCATTTTTTTGAAATTTTCATCAAATTCTGTCTTTTTCTCTCAAAAATCACTCAAAAATCATGTTTTTTTTGCTCAAAATCGTCAATTTTCAATATGGCTTGCATGTGGCTTGCAAATGTCTTTTTTTATCATGTGGCTATGAAGTGGCTTGCATGTGGCTTTCACATTAATTAAACCTCATTTGTAGTAGATTTTGGACCCACTTTTGATGTTTCTTTAGTTCGCATTGCAATAATCATTTTTAATACCCATATCATCATTTCCTCATCTTCATACTGAATAGGAGTGCCATACATTTTAACAAATCTCACTAATTCATTGTGTAAACTCCTAAACACATAAGGGTTTCCATATACTGTTATTTCTTTATCCAGTATGCAACCAATTATGTAATCTTGCTTTGTCAGTCCTGACAAAGCCACTTTTCGATCAAGCATCTGATTTTCTTCTTCAGACATTCTAAATGCAACAACTTTATTTCTAATATGTCCGTTACGATCATATCTTTTTTTACTCATTAAACATTCCTCCATTACTAATATCAAGTTTTTTAGCGATTTCTTCATCTCTTGATGGAAACATATGGGCATAACGATATGTGATCTTAACACTTTCATGACCAACTCTATTTGCAATATCTACCGCACTAAACCCCATATCAATCAATAAAGAAACATGTGAGTGTCTTAAATCATGGATACGAATTCTTTTGACTCCAGAAATCTTACAGCCACGATCCATTTCATGATGTAAACCAGATTTAGAAATGACAAAAATCCTATCTGTTCCATTTAAATCATAGATACGAGTAAAGTAATCTTCCATTTCTTCTCTTAAAAAGTCAGGCATTTGAACATAACGATTACTTTTTCTTGTTTTAGGATCTGTTATCACATCGTGTTTATTAATTCGTTGATATGATTTATTGATTCTGATGGTTGATTTAGTTAAATCAAAGTCTTCACGTGTTAAAGCTAACAGCTCTCCCAATCGTAAGCCACACCAATACAAAATTTGAAAAGCATGATAGATATCTTCTTTATCCATTATTGCATTAGAAAATCTTAAATACTCTTCCCTTGTCCAAAAATTCATTTCCTTTGTTTGTTCTTTACCCATATTTCCAACAATACGAGCTGGATTGTTTTTCATGTTGTAAAAACGAACAGCATAGTTGAATAGAGCACTCAATTGATTATGCAATGTTTTAAGATAGTCCTGAGTAAACTTTTTATTGTTTTTTGTTTCTAACTCCATCATTACATTTTGCCATTTGATGACATCACTTGGTTTAATATCACACATTCTTTTTTCCTTAAAGTAGGGTAGTATTTTATTTTCAAAGATTGTTGTTTTCGTTCTTAATGTATTGAGTTTAATTCTTTTTGAAATATAAGTATAGTATAATTCATAGAATTCACCAAAAGTCATCGTTAGATCTTCTGTTTTCATTGATAAAAATTCAACTTCATATCTTTTTGCATCTTTTTGTGTTTTAAATCCTCTTTTTGTTGTTTGTTTTTTTTTGCCTGTCCAATCTATATATCTTATTTTTACATACCAATTTCCTTTGGCATCTTTATATACGGGCATTTTTAATTTCATCCTTTCCAAAGAATCTTTCATAGAAATATGAATTGATAACCTTACCACGAACAGTTAAAAATCCTTTTCTAGAAAGTTCATCATTCAATTCTCTGATAATTTTGTAAGATTTTTCTTTTGATAAACCTGTAATTTCTGAAATTTCTTTTGCGCCTAAAAATCTTTTTTCTGAGCTCATATTTATTACCTCTTTTCTTTTTTTGTGATTAATCACTATTTTTTTGGAATCCGTTTACAGTATAGTTTTTGTAATCTAAATGTGCGAATGTACAATTTTTTAATTTGCATATTTGACAAAAAAGAAAGTACGTCATTTTCGTACTTTCTTTTTAGAAGTTGTTTTTTTTTGATATATTAAACCAAAACTAATCATAAGTTTCTTATCCAGTATTTTCATAAATCTAGGTGTTAATTTTCCTATATATTTAATAATTCTGGTTTCATCAATAACTTTGATTTGTTCCATCATGACCATTGAATCATAATTGAGACCAAAACTTTTAGGTATAATGTAATGCGTTGGCAAATAATGCTTAGAATGTGCCTTGCTGGTTATACAGGCAACTAGTAAAGTATGAGAGTGTTTATTACCTTTGTTGTTTTGTACGACCAAAACAGGGCGGATTCCACCTTGTTCACTACCGTATCCTTCTCCTAAATCAGCTAAATATATATCGCCTCTTTTAATTTTCATTTATTTTTATCCTCCTATGTATGTCGAATAGACTATTAAGTCTATTCGGATGAGAAGTAATATGAATCATTGTTTTTATTTATCCCTGAATACCCAAAACTAGGGAATACTTATCAAATGAACTTTAGCATTGGTTCTCACTGGAATTTCACCATCGCATGGTATCTCATGCAACTGACGTGCAGGTGTATCATTATTTAATAAATATCTTCGTTAATGTAATTGCCTTTTACATCTTAATTCAATAGTTGATCGCTCTCATTTTATTTAATATCTATAAAATGGTCTTGGCGTATTGAATAAAGGTAAATATTAGGAACGTGTTTGATAAGATGTTATTTATTTTTCAAGGTACTCATTTAAGCATCATTTTTTATGCTTACACTATAAATGCCTTGAAAAAGTGAAATTTTCTCATTTTATCTGAAATTTCTTTTAATTTTTTCTATTTTTCTATAAATTGTACTGATTGGCATATTTATTACTTTTGATATTTCCTTTATTGAAAAACCTTGTATTTTTAACAATATCACTGTTAATAAAACAGGTTCTTCATCTTTTAAATATTCATATAATGCTTCATCTTCTATGGAATCTAAAATATCATTGATATTTTTGAATTCTTTTTTATCATTGACAGGTATCAACGCAAAATATTGGTTGTTTGTAATGTTTTGTTTCCTAGTAAAACGTCTTTCGTCATTGAACTGTGCCCAATCAAACTCTCTTAATTCGTTGATCTTATTTTTAGGCATATTCATTTGCTTAAGAATTCTTTCTTCTTGTTCTTTCCATCTTTTCCATTTTGCATATTCTTTTCGATAATTGTATGACATAGTTCAAGATACCCTAAAACTATTTGCTAATGTAGTCCATATAAGTAAGTACTTTTACATTATATAAGCGACATATCGTTTCAAATTCTTCATATACATCTGGATAGATAGAAATTCTATAGGGACTATTGATTAACAAAATATCAAATTTCTTTCTTCGAATTTGAATAAGTAGAGATTTAATTTCAAATCCATTGAGCCATTTTCCATCTGAGATAACTTGAGTTGTCCCAACTACTTCCATATTGCATGCTTCGGCAATTTCTTCTAACTGTTCTTTTTGAAAGGTAAGCAGCGATGTGGGAGAGTGGGGTGCCACTCTGCAAAAAATCCACACTTTTAATTTCTTCTTCATTTTTCTTTACCTCCTTGATTTTTCCTTTCACTTAAATACGTGAAAACTAATCATCAAAGTGGCAAAAATCTTTAACAACTTTTTGCAAATGTTTTTGAATCTTATTTTTTCGATATGTAACTGTTTTTCTTGGTAAATCGAGAATTCGTGATATTTCACTAATGTTATACTCATAGATAAAAAAGAGTATTGCAATTTTCCTGTCTGTAGAATTTAATTGATCTATTTCTGAATAAATTGTAGATGTTAGATCCTTTAATAATAGTTTATTAATAGCGACTTCTTGTTTATATGTGTATCTTAATTTGTCATAACTTGATTTACATGTTTTATATACATCTTCAGTTATTTCAATATAGTCTTGATTAATCTTTATGTAATAGTTCTTCTTTCCTGAGTTATTGACTGTTTTAAAACTACTTTTTTTATAGTCGTATAAATAATCTTTCACCTTTGTTTCCTCCATATTTATTTGTTAAAAATAAATATGAGGAAGGTGGTGATCGTATTTTTTTCATAGCACTTCTCCCAAATTTTTAATCAAATCGTGCTTAATAAGTAATTTACTTATTAGTAAATTGAAAGAAATGCTGAACACAATTTAAATAGCTTTTTGAAAATAATACGATATAATCAAGAAAATTTGAATTTTAAATATAATAATTGTTATGGATTACAAGAAAAAGAGAGAAATATGTTTTATTTGTGATGAAAATGAATTTATCAATCTACATTTGAAATAAATTTTTGATTCTTAGTTTTAATTCAAGTCACATACATGATTTACAAGAAATATTACAAACGCTGATACTGAAAGGAGAGACTTTGAAATGACAAAAATGGATTATCTTAAACTTCTGGTGGATGAAATTCATTCAACAACAGTTGCAACGATAGGTTCAGATGGACATCCTCAGACAAGAATCATAGATATGATGTACTATGATGAAGAAGGTGTGTATTTCCTTACAGCAAAGGGAAAAGCATTTTATGACCAGTTAATGGAGCAGCAGTATGTGGCAATATCCGCAACAAAAGACAAAATTGCGGTGTCTTTGCGTGGAAAAATAAAGAACATCGGGAAAAAGAACCTTGATATTATGTTTGAAAAAAATCCGTATATGAAGAAAATCTATCCGGGAGATACGAAAGACGCAATCGAGGTGTTTCAACTGTATGAGGCACAGGGAGAGTATTTTGATATCAGCAATCCGTCAAATATTGTGAGGGATACAATAACAATAGGAAAAGCAGAAGCTGTTCAGACGGGATATTTTGTTGGGAAAGACTGTATCGGATGTAAGTTGTGTTATTCTGTATGTCCGCAAAAGTGTATTGATATATCTTCAGTTCCGGTTACAATCAATCAGAATCATTGCCTGCATTGCGGAAGATGTGCAGAGATTTGCCCGAAACAGTGTATTGAGAAAAGAGGTTAATTATGATCTTTAAGAAAATCAGAAAAGGACATGTTGACTGGCGAAATTTTTTATGTGGTACTCCTGCAAATGATTATATATTTCAAAAGGATACATATGAATATAGGATTGACAGGGCGGTAGAATATATAAGAAATGCCGATTGCATACTGATTGGAGCGGGAGCTGGTGCATCAACAGCTGCCGGAATAAGTATGGGTGGTAAAAGATTTACAGATAATTTTGCGGAATTTATAGAAAAATATGGCAGTCGCTACATGACAGATATGTATGCTGCAGGTTTTTATCCTTTCCCAACGGAAGAGGCAAAGTGGGGTTATTGGTCTAAAGCAGCTTTGCTTAACCGGTTTGATCTGCCTGCATTACCACTTTATAAAGAACTTTATGATATTGTAAAAAGAAAAGAATATTTTGTACTGACTACTAATGTGGACCATCAGTTTTACAAAGCGGGATTTGATGAAAACAGAATATTTGCAACGCAGGGAGATTATGGAAAAATACAGTGTCAGAAAGCCTGTCATCCAAAGACCTACGATGCACAAGAAGTGTTTAGAAAGATGGATGAAGCAAGGAAAGAATGCCTGATTCCATCAGAACTTGTGCCGAAATGCCCTGTATGTGGAGGCAGAATGGAGATGAATCTCCGTTGTGATAATTATTTTGTGGAAGATGAAGCGTGGCATGAGGCAG